>Ga0114919_10001834_pt1 | contig 17072 bp, 21 predicted proteins | sample BlataG_FD_88682 | JGI IMG/M metagenome (GOLD analysis project Ga0114919, IMG submission 88682) | Deep subsurface microbial communities from Black Sea to uncover new lineages of life (NeLLi) - Black_00105 metaG | ecosystem: Environmental > Aquatic > Marine > Oceanic > Sediment | place: Atlantic... | reverse complement strand
TCACTCGAGATGCTCCTTTCTGTGTATTAATGTTTGACTACTAACTTTCATAATACACTGTTTATTAGAGCATTTCGAGTACTTTTTTACTTCTTTTGCAATTAATTTGCGCTTGTATTGGGTTTAGTCACTTCGAACTTTAGATCACTTATAATATGTGCGCGCCTAAAAACCTAACAAACATAAAAATCTGCAAAAGATGCATCCTCCCTGTAACTTTCCCGGGAATCAAGTTCGATGATCAGGGCATCTGCAATCACTGCCGGCGGCAAGAATCGACAGCGGCAAAGGCTGCGGACAGAAAAGAAAAATATCGCAAGCGTCTGGATCAGCTTGTAAAAGAAATTGAGAATAAAGCTCCGGTATATGATGCGATCATGGCATACAGCGGCGGCAAAGATTCCAGTTATACCCTGAAACTAATAAAAGAACGTTACAATCTTCGGCTGCTTGCACTGACCTTTGATAATCATTTTGTTTCTCCGGAGGCCATGAAAAACATAAAAAAGGTCACCAACGTGCTGGGAATTGACCACATCTGTTTCAGGCCGCCCTGGCAATTTGCCAAAGCACTGTTCATACTAACTGCCAGGGAGGATATTTTCCCTGCACCTGCGCTTCTTCGTGCGAGCGCCATATGCACAGCCTGCATCGGGATTGTGAAAAGCCTGGTTTTAAAAACAGCTCTTGAGATGTCGATTCCGTTTGTGGCATTTGGCTGGTCCCCCGGACAGGCGCCTATTCAATCCGCTATTTTAAAGACGAATAGAGCTTTGATCCGTCAAAATCAGTCAGCCTTATTTAATGCTTATCCAACCGAGATTAAAAGCAAAATGGATCAGTATCTTATTCCGGATGTCTATTACGAAAAATACAAAGATCGCTTCCCATATAATATTCATCCCCTGGCATTTTTTCACTATGATGAGGAGCATATAAAAAATGAACTGGATGAGTTGGGTTGGCAGAATCCTTGTGATACGGATATCAACTCTTCCAACTGCCTGCTGAATGCTTTTGCCAATTATTGCCATCTTGAGCGCCATCAATTTCACCCATATGTTTGGGAAATGGCAAACATGGTAAGACAAGGAGAGGTGAATCGCGACCAGGCAATAGAAAAGATATATACGGAACAGAACCTTAATATGGTTAATTATGCAAAAAAGATGTTAGAAATATGAATGAGTTGAAAAATAAAATTCGAACATTTGTTGTGGAAAACTTTCTATTTAGCAACAATGAAAATTTAGAGGATAATACCTCATTCTTGGAAGAGGGGATTATCGATTCAACAGGAGTTCTTGAACTGGTCGGCTTTATCGAGGAAGAATTTGCCATCACCGTAGAGGATGAGGAACTAATACCTGAAAACCTCGATTCCATAAATAATGTAACAGCCTATCTGAAAAGTAAAATCAATTAGACAGGATCTACAGGATTTTCAGGATACCTTTTAATCACTTTCATCAGGAAAGTGATTATGACAACAAGCAATCCTGAAGATCATGTAAATCCTGCCTGCCCCGCTAAATTTTTACCCCGTTAAACCGCTCTTTCTTTTTTGTTTAACTGGGGCATGCCAATGAGGAGCGCAGCGTATTTTGCCGGGGTCAAACAATATTAAATGAAACCCAACACTAAAAAACTAATACACCATTTCTTAGAACAAAGCGCCCGACGTTTTCCGAATAAGATTGCCCTCATACACGAAGATGTTCGAGCCACCTATGCCCAAATCAATTCAAATGCCAATCAATTGGCCCACTGGCTAATAAGGCAGGGCGTTACAAATGGTGAGCGGGTGGCTTTGGTCTTGGATAATTGCCTGGAATATGTTGCCAGTTATTATGGCGTTCTAAAAGCGGGTGCTGTTGTGGCGCCTTTATGCAGCGATCTTAAGCCTGACGGTTTAAGATTGCTTTTAAAAGAGTTGGACCCCAAAATCATCATCTCTTCTTCAAAACTTGAAAGGCTTTTGCAAGAAACGGATCTTGATGCATTCAACATAAAGGGACTCCTGTTGAAAAATCCAAAGCTCCAATGGTCTTCAAACCCCTTTTCAGTTCTTTCATGGAAAGACCTGATTACAAATGGAGACTTTGTCGATCCTGATGTTTCCATTAATGAATTAGATGTGGCAAGTATAATTTATACATCCGGTTCAGAGGGAAACCCCAAAGGGGCGGTGCTGTCACACGGGAATATTGTTTCAAACGTTAATTCCATTTGTAAGTATCTGTATCTCACAGAAAAAGATATCCAGATGGTTGTCATTCCCTTTTATTATGTGATGGGAAAGTCGCTTCTAAATACACATATAGCTGTTGGCGGTACCGTAGTAATCAACAATAAATTTGCATTCACCGCTTCACTGTTAAATCAAATGGTTGATGAAAAGGTTACGGGTTTCTCCGGAGTTCCATCCACTTACGCCTATCTTCTTCATCGGTCTCCACTGGCGAGGTATCAGGACAGGCTTGATTCACTGCGTTATTGTTCGCAGGCCGGTGGTCACATGTCAAGGAAACTCAAGGAGCAATTACGGCAGGTTCTTCCGAACCATACAAAGATTTACATCATGTATGGTGCAACCGAAGCTTCCGCCCGGCTCAGCTATCTTGATCCCGATTGTTTTGAAAAAAAGATGGAATCCATTGGAAAACCTATTTCAAATGTCACTCTTCGAGTTTTAGATGAAGAAGCAAATGAAGTTCCCATTGGCCATACAGGTGAAATCGTGGCAAATGGTCCGAATATCATGCAGGGCTATTGGGAAGACAGGAAAGCTACTGCCAAGGTTTTGGATAAAGATGGATATCATACCGGAGATCTGGGCTATCAGGATAAAGATGGATATTTTTATGTGACAGGCCGGAAAGATAACATGCTCAAAGTTAATGGTCGCTGGATTAATCCACTGGAAATCGAAGATACAATCATTGACACGGAACTGGTGATAGAAGCCGCGGTTCTTGGAATACCGGATAAATTGCAAGGCCATAGCTTGATTGCAATTGCAACACCGAAAAGTAAAGATTGCCGTTCAGATCAGATTTTGAGAATATGTTCTGAAAAGTTGCCTAGATTTAAACTTCCTAGAGAAATTAAGTTGGTTCAGGAGATTCCAAAAACATTAAACGGCAAAATTGATCGAACGAGATGTCTTGAACTTGTGAACGAAGCGATCTAATTTTGTTTCAGTTGAAAATTAGGGAAAAAATATCCCAGAAATCTTGTAAATCCTGTCTAAATAAGAACATTTAATAAATCTTACAAACCAGAAATTAACAAAAGAGAAAAAATCACATGAAAGTCCCCTTTCTCGACCTGAAAATTCAATACCAACAAATTGAACATGAAGTTGTGCCGATGATTACCGAAGCTATGGCTAACGGAGCCTTTATTGGCGGTGAGCAGGTGTCCGGTTTTGAGACGGAGTTCGCAAAGTTTTGTAAAAGCAGCTATTGTGTGGGGGTGAATTCCGGTACCGATGCGCTTCGTTTTGCACTTATGGCGATTGGCGTAGGGCCTGGTGATGAAGTAATAACCGTAGCCAACACCTTTATTGCTACTACCGAAGCGATTTCTCAGGTTGGGGCAAAACCTGTTTTTGTCGACGTTTATCCGGATACCTGCAATATGGATCCAAACAAGCTCGAAGATTACCTTAAGAACCGCCTCAAACCTAATGCCTCAAGCCTAAAGCCACGGCCAAAGGCCGTGATACCCGTCCATCTGTACGGCCAGCCTGCGGATATGGATCCGATTCTGGAAATTGCGCAAAAGAACAATATCGCAGTTATTGAAGATGCCTGCCAGGCTCACGGTGCAAAATATAAAAACAGGAAAGCCGGGTCAATGGGCGCTGTCGGGTGTTTTAGCTTTTATCCGGGTAAGAATTTAGGTGCATTTGGAGAAGGTGGGGCGATCATCACTCAGGATGAAGACATTGCCCAAAAGGTACGAATGATCAGAGATCATGGTCAACGGAAGAAATACTTTCACGATCTGGAAGGCTACAACGGCCGTCTCGATGCCATACAGGCCGGGGTTTTGCGGATCAAACTGAAGCGGCTTGATGATTGGAATAGAGCACGTCGTGAAAATGCTGCCTATTATAATGAACTGTTATCTGAGATTTCATCCGTTACTTTACCGACAGAAGCTGAATTTGCAGACTCAGTCTATCATCTTTACGTTATTCTTGTGAATGACCGGGATGAGCTTCAGAAATTCCTGGATTCAAAAGGTATTGCAACCGGTCTTCATTACCCGTTGCCCTTGCATCTGCAAAAAGCATACGAGCACCTGGGATACAAAAAGGGGGCTTTCCCGGTTACCGAACATATCGCCAATCGCCTGCTTTCCCTCCCGATGTTCCCGGAACTGACTCGGAAACAGATCGAGTATGTGGTGCAATCGATCAAGGAATATATAAATCTCTTTTAGAATATCTGACAGGATTCACAAGATCTTCAGGATATTTATTACTCTGTTTCCAAATGAAACAGAGTAAACTTAATTCGCTTTCAGCGAATAGTAACCATATAAAAATTTTATGTGACATATTAATTGATGCAAGTTGCTGTAAACACTATTCGTATTTTACTTCTGCCATGGGCGGATTGTATTCTCTCATTTTCATCAGGAAAATGAGAGAAAAAAGTAAATCCTACAGATCCTGTAAATCCTGTCTAATATAAAAGAAAAATAAGAATTTAATCCTATTAAAAGGAGAAATTGAATGATAAACATCGGCCTAATCGGCTATGGCTACTGGGGACCGAACCTGGCCCGCAACTTCAACAGCAACCCGAATATGGAACTTAAATCGATTTGCGACTTTTCAGCCGATCGACTGGAAATGGCCGGTAGGCTGTATCCCCAGGTAAAGTTGACTAAGGATACAAATGATCTGTTTAGCGATACAAATCTGGATGCCATCGCCATCGCCACACCGGTTTCTACACATTTTGATCTGGCATATAAGACCCTTTCGAATGATAAACATGTGTGGGTCGAAAAGCCCATGACGGAAAAGATTGAACAAGCTAAAGCGTTAATTGATCTTTCTTCGAAAAAGAACAAAGTACTTTTTGTTGATCATACTTTCATATATACCGGTGCTGTCCGAAAGATAAAAGAGATCATTGAAAACGGTGAATTGGGTGATTTGATATATTATGATTCCATCCGGGTAAATCTTGGTCTTTTCCAGCAGGACGTGGATGTGATCTGGGATTTGGCTGCCCATGATATATCGATCATGGACTATTTAATGCCGTTTAAGAAATTCACTGTGTCCGCTACCGGATCAAATTATTATGGGAATGGATTTGTGCCAAAATCTCTCCTGACGATTTATATGGAAAATAATGTGGTAGGACACATTAATGTAAGCTGGGTGTCACCTGTTAAAATTCGTCAGACGCTGATCGGCGGAACTTCAAAAATGATTCTTTATGACGACAATAATCCCAGTGAGAAAGTCAAGGTTTATGACAAAGGTGTTGATTTCTATGAGACAAAAGAGGAATTGTACAATCTGAAGATACAATACAGAGTTGGCGATATGTACGCCCCGAAACTGGAGGAGATTGAGGCCCTTACTGTGGGGACCGAGCATTTTGCCGATTGCATCATTAACGGTAAAAAGCCCATGACTGACGGGAAAGCCGGTCTTGAAGTCGTCAAAGTACTTGTGGCATCAAAAGAGTCCCTGCGAAAAAAAGGCGCACCCATTGAGTTAGATGTTAATTTTTAGACAGGATTTACAAGATTAATAGGATATTCTTTACTCAGTTTCCTGCCTCCGGCTCGTAGAGCCTACGCCTCGGAGAGAGGAAACTGAGTAAACCAAATCGCCTCCGGCGAGATGGTTATTTCATGAATAAAAGCGAAATTGTATTATAGCACCGCTTATTTCTTTTATTTCTTTCTCCACCTCAGGCTTGCCCCGTAGGTATACCATATCGTACTGGGGTGGATTGAATAACATCGTTTTCGTCTGGAAAGCGATGTTAACAAACTTTATCGAGTAAATCCCGTCAATCCTGTCTAAGGCAATACAATGGAATTCGAAGAAATTACACACAAAATAATCGGCTGCGCATACACGGTATTCAACAAACTTGGTTTCGGTTTTTTGGAAAGTGTCTATAAAAAAGCCATGATTATCGAATTGACCAAAAACAACATGAAGGTTGAAGACGAAAAGCCTTTGCAGGTTTACTATGACAATCAGGTAGTCGGTGAATTTTCGGCTGATTTGTTTGTGGAAGATACTGTTGTAGTAGAACTGAAGTCAGTTCAAAATATAGTGAAAAATCATGAGGTACAATTAGTCAATTATCTCAATGGACTAAAGAAGGATATCGGCCTTCTTATAAACTTCGGCCCATCCGGAGTTGATGTTAAACGCAAATATCGGGGTGTTAAGGGTACAGAATAAATATTACGCCGGAGGCGATTGCGTTTTCTTAGTTTCGTCTGGAAACTAAGAAAGATATAAATTTATCCAAGTAATCCAGTAAATCCTGTCAGAAGATAAAAAATGGAAACAAAAACAAAAAAAATAGCATCAAACGTTGTCTTAGGCGAAAACGTCATTTTAAACGATTTCATCAATCTTTACGGCTGTAAAATCGATGACAACACCAAAATAGGTCCGTTTGTCGAAGTACAAAAAAATGCCTTCATCGGGAAACGCTGCAAGATATCAAGCCACACATTTATCTGTGAGGGTGTAACTATTGAGGATGATGTATTTGTCGGCCATGGAGTCATGTTTATTAACGATAAATATCCCAGGGCAACCAGTGGATCCGGAGGACTGCAAACAGATGATGACTGGGAGGTGATTCCGATAGTTGTCAAACAAGGAGCGTCCATCGGTTCCAATGCGACCCTGTTATGCGGCATAACTGTCGGGTCCGGTTCGATTATCGGCGCCGGGAGTGTGGTGACCCGTGATGTTCCTGATAACACTGTTGTCGCCGGCAACCCCGCCAAAATCATTCGAAAAATTACCTGACCCCTGTTAAATACGAAAGTTCATTTAACTGGGCAAGCAGGATCTACCCCGGTTGAATATGAAAGGTCATTCAACAGGGCAAGCAGGATTGACTGGGTTATTTTAATTTAAGCATTTTCCGGATGAAAATGCTCAAACACATAAAATATTTTTCCCATTTTGATTACGATCAATTGGGGTTAAAGCTCTTAAAAAGTATACAGGAGAGAGATAGAAATGAATAGAGATGAATTGATAGAACGAGTGAAAACTTCTGTCCATGAAATAGAGCCTGATGCTGAAATTATTCTTTATGGTTCTCGTTCACGAGGTGACTCAACCGCCGAATCCGATTGGGATTTATTAATATTACTAGATGGTACTATTGATGACGAACGTATAGATAGAATACGGTATCGGTTGTATGAAATCGAGTGGCCTTCAGGGGAGGTACTCTCATCTATTATCCGAAATCGCAAAGAATGGCATAGTTTTCCTTATACTACTATGCCATTATATCATAAAGTAGAGAATGAAGGCATACTATTGTGACTAAATGGAGTGAAGATATAATATCATATCGCATTGCAAGAACTCATGAAACCTTGGAAGATGCCCGTATTCTTGCGAGCTCTAAACGTTGGAATGCGTGTGTGAACCGCCTTTATTACGCATGTTTTTATGCAGTATCAACTCTTCTTATTCAAAATGATTTGTCTTCTTCTAAGCATACTGGCGTTCGAAGTTTATTTAATCTTCATTTCGTCAAGACAGAAAAGGTACCCAAAGCTATAGCACGTATTTATAATGATCTTTTTGAAAGACGTCAGGAAAGCGATTATCTGGATTTTATCAGTTTTCAAGAATCACAGGTTCTTCTTTGGATTTCTCAGGCCGAAATTTTTATTGATTACGTTCTCAAACTAATCAAACTTTTACCCCGTTAAATGAGCCATCATATACTAGCCCAATGAGCTTAACCAAACCCATTCATTACCGTTTATCCATTGTTATAATCTTAACCCTCCTGTCAGGGCTATTCCTCTACCAAACCGCCATAATCAAGGTTTTTTCCGCTGTCATACATCGAGAGGGCAGTTCCCACGGGGTTTTTGTCCCTTTTCTATCGTTATATTTCCTTTGGCTAAAGCGTGATATTATCCGTGACATTGAACCGCAATTCGATTATTTGGGTATTGTCCTGATTGTTCTTGGTACTATAGTTCCGCTATTTCATATGGGTAACTTTCAGCTTCATTTCCTATGCTTCATTGTTTTAATAGCAGGATTATTTTTTACGTTTTTTGGCAGGGCTTTTTTCAAAGAGATCTCATTCCCCACCTTTTTTCTAATTACTATGATCCCAATACCTGAGAATATCTATGAGACTCTGGCAAATTTTACCCGTCATATCAGCTTTGGAGGGTCTTTAAAGATCATTTCCCTGCTTGGCATTCCATATTTTAAAGAAGGCTGGCTTATTCAGTTGCCAAATGCACTGCTCAAAGTTGCCATTTCCTGCAGTGGCATCCGGTACTTAATATCCTATTTTGTTTTTGGGTTAGCCTATGCCTGGCTATACAGAGACAAAGCGAGTAGTAGGCCGCTAATCGTTGCATTAACAATTCCCATATCACTTTTTGCCAGTATCTGCCGTCTGACCGCTATTTTCATTCTTACATATAATTTCGGACCTAAAATGGCAGAACATTGGCCCCATATCATTACCAGCTGGATCGTCTTTTTTGTCATCCTCATTACCAGCATTGCCGCGGATCAATATTTTCAAAAACGTTGTTATGCGAGAAAGCTCGCTAAACAATATTAGTATAGACAGGATTGACAAGATTGATCGGATTTATCTTTGGGTTTTCTCCCTTCCCAGAAGGAAGGAAGAAAACTCAATCCGCGGCGGAAAATAATAGCTTGATTGCTCTCCATATAGTTCTTGAATATCATCGTTGCTGTTGGGCTGCGTTTGAAGGTATCTAATTTTCCTCGAAGAGGAATAAAGTTTTTTGTCTTTTTTCAGGAAAGACAAAGATATAATATCCTGATTATCCAGTAAATCCTGTCTAATTAAAGTCAGCGTCAGTCTGCGGTTAAATTAAAATTGACTTTTATAAATCTATAAATATATTATATTAAATTGTTTAAAAGTTTAATTGTCAAATTGTTTAAAAGGAGCTTTTATGCCTGCTATAATGAAAATAAGCCCGCAGAGGCAAGTTCGAATTCCTAAAAGGATCATGCAAATGCTTAATATTGAAACCGGTGACTTTGTCGAAGTCGAAGTAGAACAAAATCAAATTGTGTTAAAGCCTAGAAAATTAATTGATCCTTCACAGGGGTGGTATTGGACAAAAGAGTGGCAAAATATGGAAGCTGAAGTTGATAAAGAGATCGAAAAAAAAGAATTATCTCAAAAGTTTCAGACGCCAGAAGAAGGCATTAAATGGTTGAAAGAATAGAGAGCTTTCAATTTAGCAAAAAATTTAAAAAGGAATTTAAGAAACTTCCACAAAACATTCAAAAATCTTTTAATGAAAAGCTATTCCTATTTTTGCAGAATATGCTTCATCCTTCACTCAGAGTAAAGCGTATTCAAGGAACAAAAGATAGATGGGAAGGTTCTGTAACCATGAAATATCGTTTTACCTTCGAATTTATTGAAGATACAATAATTTTTCGCGCAATCGGAACCCACGATATATTGAACAAATAATTTTACCTTAAAATTATTTAAATAATCCTCTGATCCTGCCTGCCCCGTAGGTAGGTACTATCGTACTGGGGTCTAATAAAAAACAATAGACTCTAAAAAATATGAAACAATTGACAAAAACTCAAAATATATTTCATAAGCTGGAGGACATCGCAATTCGGCACAACATTTCCTCTATATATGCTTTTGGTAGTCGATCCAAGGAAATTGCAGCACTAATTAGAGGAGAACCGTTTATAGCAAATTATCCCATATCTGACGTTGATATTGGTGTTCAACCCGTCCATGGATACAGACATAAAGCAAAAGAAAAAGTCTGTCTTACCCTCGATCTCGAGAATCTTTTTCAGGCACATCGAATTGATCTTGTTGTTCTGACTGAAGCAAGTGCGTTTTTGGCGTTAGATATCATACAAGGAGAGCTTATTTTTTGCACAAATTATGATGAGCAGGCCGAACAGGAGCTCTATTTCTTAAGACTGGCAGGAGACTTGGCTTATTTCGAACGACAGCGTAGAAGTCAAATCCTTTGGGAGGGATAAATGACTCCGTCAAAATTACGTGAAAAAGTAATCACTGAACGCGTTAAATGGATCAGGCAAATGCTGGCAGAATTGAGATCACTCCCGGTTGATGATTTCGATACTTTCTGTTCAGATCCAAAAAATATTGCAGCAGCAGAATCTTATTTGCGTCGTTGTCTGGAAGCTTTACTTGATCTAGGCCGGCATATCTTAGCAAAAGGTTTTGGTCAAGCTGTTGCAGAGTACAAACAGATAGCATCTGAACTTATGAATTTTGAAGTTATTTCAAAAGACCAGGCCAAGAATCTTCAGATCCTTGCAGGGTATCGAAATCGAATGGTCCATTTCTATCATGAAATTACTGACCATGAGCTTTTTGAAATTTGTAGCAGTGATCTTGGAGATGTTGAACATCTTCTGACAGCTGTTTTGAAATGGATTAGAGAAAACCCTGAAAAAATTGATCGGGCACTGTGATACAGCCACAACCTAATCCCATTATACTTTCCTGATTTTAACACCGCCTTTACATATGCCATCCAAGAGTTAAAAATATTTTGGAAATGGTATCGTATGGCGTACGAGAAGGAGATGGGGAAATGAAAAAAGAGGTAGCGATTAAAAGGAATTTGGATTTGCTAAACGAGTTTATGAAGTATGCCTTCGACAATCCCGAAGTTATGGATAAAATACCACCGGAAGCAGAACTTGTCATCCTTCCTGTCGATGATCAGCAATTGCTCGATTATAATAGAAAAACGGCCGATAAAATGTTTTCTCAAGGTAAAACTGTTGTTCTTATTAAAATGAAGCAGCCGGAGCCGACGGTGCCCAAGTTAGAATTGATGATGACCGGTACATGATAAAAAGCCTTGCTAAGTGAATTATCAGGTTATTGATGACAAAGCTAATACAGCAAACTTGAAAATAAAAAGCCCATTTTGTATCCGCCACAGGCAGATTGTGTTTTCATCTCTTTCATCTGGAAAAGAGATGGAAGCAAAAAACAAATCCTGAAGATCTTGTAAATCCTGTCTGATTTTAAATATGCTTCAAATAATCAATCCAATAGAATATCCCAACTGGGACGAACTACTTCTCACCAACGAGAACTATTCCTTCTTTCACACTTCCGGATGGGCAAAAGTAATTTCTGAGTCGTACAATTATAAACCTCTTTACTTCACTGAAATCGACAATAATAAACTAACCGCGTTAATACCGATAATGGCAATCAAAAGCCCTTTTACAAGTCAAAGGGGCGTAGCGCTACCGTTTACTGACCAGTGTCCCGTAATAGATTCTGACGGAAATCATTTCAGGGAACTTTTTGGGAAAATCATAGACTATGGGAGAAAAGCTGGATGGAAAACCATAGAGTTTAGGGGTGGTAAAGAATACTTACAGGACAAGATCCCTTCCGAAACATACTTAACCCACAGTTTGGATTTGGCGCATCCGGAACAGAAAATCTTCTCCACATTTCGAAGCGGCACAAAACGGAATATAAAAAAAGCAATTAAAGAAAATGTGCGGGTTAAAATACTAAATTCCCTGGAATCCGTAAAAGAATTTTACCGATTAAATTGCCTGACTCGTAGAGATCACGGACTGCCGCCCCAGCCATTTTTTTTCTTCAGAAAATTATTCGAACATATCATTTCAACAAAAAAAGGCTTTGTCATCCTTGCTTCGTATCACAATAAGGTAATCGCCGGTGCAGTGTATGCTCATTTTGGAGGTCAAGCCATTTTTAAATACGGAGCATCGGACAAAACTTATAACCATTTTAGACCGAATAATCTAATAATGTGGGAGGCTATCAAATGGTATCTACAGAATGAATATAAAAGTTTTAATTTTGGCCGAACAGAACCGGAGCATGAAGGGCTTTTACAATTTAAAAGAGGGTGGGGCACCCAAGAAGAAACTATCCATTATTATAAGTATGATCTGACAAAATATGCATTTGTAAAAGATTCTTCAAGAATCAAATCCTTTCATGCTATTTTCCAAAAATTACCATTGACTTTACTAAAATTGGCTGGTCGTCTGTTTTATAGACATATTGGATAAATTACAGCTCATAGCTGATAGATCATAAGCATTATGTCAATCAGGAAAAGAAAAAAACTGGAAATCCCTTTTAATATATTTGTATGTTGTGATATAATTTATAAAATTGTAATTGGGGAGGCTAATTAAACGTCTCGGAAATTCTATAATTTGTTGAGAATAAAGATATTTTTTAGACTTATATTTTTAACTCGGACATGGAATAATGGAATGATGGAATATTGGAATGATGATTTAAAGAAGATGACATTCCTCTATTTAATTCCCGTCAAGAGGAATTTTACAATAACCCAACTTTCCATTTTCCCAGGACCCAATATTCCAACATTCCAATTGTGAGCGAAGCGAACTAACTTGTGAGAACGATTTCCACAGAAGTACCAGAGCAGCTTTATAAAAAGGCCGAAGCTTTGGTTAAAGAGGGCTGGTTTCGAGACGAAAAGGACATTTTTTCTGAGGCAATACGCCGATTTCTGGACAGCCATCAACCTGAGCTGATGGAAAAGTTTGTTCGTGATGATGTAGAATGGGGACTCCGAGGTAATGATTAAATCGACAACTACTGAATTTAATCTTTAACCACTTACCACATAGGAGGATACAATGCCTACTGAAGTATGCACACTGAATATTCCGGATTCTTTAGCACGGGAGATCAATACAGCAAACCAGGATTTCTTAATTGAGCTATTGGAACGCGGGCTGCATGCATTGAAAATCGAACGTGCATTGGATCAATATGCTCGGGGTGGTATATCATTTGGAGCAGCTGCTCAGCAAGCAGGAATTTCGCAATCTGAGTTGGCTCGTCATGCTTATGCACGAGGCATGGAGCCACCCTTTAGTGATGAAACATTGGCAGAGGAACTAAGTTGAGCTTAAAGCTGAATGTGCTGTGCAACGCAGGCCCGCTGATCACATTGGGTAAGCTCAACCGACTGGAGGTTTTAGCTGAGCTGTATGGTGAGGTGCGGATCCCGCGCACTGTATACGATGAGGTTGTTACATCCGGGCTGGCGAAGGGTGCTTCAGATGCAATGACTGTGCGTCTCTTTTGGCAACACCGGAATTGGCCAATAGTAAATGTGCCATCAACTGTTTTGGGCTCATATACACCATCGGTGATTTTAGATGCTGGTGAAAGAGCAGTATTAGCATTAGCACAAACCATGAAGTATCCTTTGGTTCTTTTGGATGATGAGGTTGCCCGCAGTGAGGCCCGACGGTTAACCCTACCACTTCGCGGCACATTAGGTGTTCTTGTTCAAGCCTGCCATGAGAAGATATTGACTTTAGTGCAAACCGAATTATTGATAAATGAAATTTCTGCCAGACGCGACATCTGGATCAGTGGCAAATTATGTGAACAAGTGATAAGTGAATTGCGAGTACGATAAGATAAACCATAATCAAATAATTATTACCATACCAAACTTTCCTGTATCTGCCGTATAGTATGTTTGCACTTTGCTTTCAGGGGGGAAATCTATAATATCTTTTTTTTACTCCTATCCCCGTTCAATTTTTATCCAGTGAAATACGAAGTCCATTTCACCGGGGCTTCGCAGAAGACGAGCCTGCCAGGTTAAATTTTTCAGAGAAAAGAAGCGGAGCGAATTTAACAAAGGCGGAGCGCATTTAACTGGGAGCTCCCCGTGAAAATACCGGAACAGGCCCGCAGATGGTTCAGGGTTAAGTCTGTTTTTTATTTAACCAGGGTGTCCCATAAAACATCCTGATAATCGTGCTTGCCCTGTGGAATCCTTGCCTTATGCGGTGCTACATACGATATATAAAAAGAATCTTACTGCATGAAACTATGCAACAATAGGTATCACTATTCCACCGGGGTAAATCCTGTCTGCCCCGTAGGTAGGTACTATCGTACTGGGGCCTAAATTGTTCTAAGGTCAGTATCTGCGAAAAAATCGCTATGTACGTTCTGCACGAACGTCCTCCTTTCCACATGTTGGATAAATTACAGCTCATAGCTGATAGCTCATAGGAAATCGTGTTGTCTGATATCTCCTTTAAAATTTAATAAGCTTAGAAGGAAGAAAAAAATGGGATTTGCATTTGAGGAGTTAAAAGTTTACCAAAGGGCACCTGACTTTGCTGTATCTGTTATTGATATTGTTGATGAACTAGATACCCATAGAAAACATTATCGGCTGATTGAGCAATTGGAAGCATCGTCCTCTTCGGTTGCCCTGAATATTGCTGAAGGAAAGGGTCGATATTCTAAAAAAGAATTCAAACGTTTTTGTTATATTGCACGAGGATCGCTCTACGAAACAGTTTCGATGTTACAAATATTTAGAAAGAAGAAATGGATAGAAGAAACATCGTACAGTAAATTATATAATGAAGCTGAAGAGATAAATAAAATGCTTTCTGGCCTCATTAATTCTATCAAAGACTCTATTTAAATACTATTACCTATGACCTATCACCTATGAGCTGCAACCTATGACCTATCAGCTATGACCTATCAGCTATGAGCCACAACCTATGACTCTAAACAATATATTCTACACCATCAAGCCCTTCATCCCGAGGCGACTGCAAATATTCCTGCGGCGCCAGGTTGTCCGTTACAAGCACAAAAGATATAGACACGTTTGGCCCATAGACCCCAACGCCGGAAAACCACCAGAAGGCTGGCAGGGCTGGCCGAACCACAAAAAATTTGCCTTGGTTCTTTCCCATGATGTAGATACCCAGAACGGCCATGATAAATGTTATCAGCTCATGGAGCTTGAGGAAAGTTTAGGGTTTCGGTCTTCTTTTAATTTTGTTCCTGAGAGATATACGGTTTCGAAAAAATTGCTCAAAGATATTGCCGACAGAGGATTCCAGGTCTGTGTGCATGGTTTGAAGCATGACGGAAAGCTGTTCTCTTCAAGGAAGATATTTGAGAGAAGGTCTATACGAATTAATCAGTATATCAAGGAGTGGGGGGTAGAAGGGTTCACAACGCCATCCATGCTCCGAAATCCTGAATGGATTTACGAGCTGAATGTAAAACACTGTACATCTACTTTCGATACAGATCCGTTTGAACCCCAGCCTCGCGGCATTGGAACCATTTATCCGTTTTATATGCAAAATAAATCCAGCGGGAATGGATTTGTTGAACTGCCTTATACCTTACCCCAGGATTTTACTTTGTTTATCTTGATGAAAGAGAAAACCATCGATATCTGGAAAAAGAAATTGGATTGGATCGTTCAAAAACAAGGAATGGCATTGTTAAATACCCATTCAGACTACATGGGCTTTAACGAAAGTAAACTGGGTGTGGAAGAGTATCCGGTTGAATATTATTTGAATTTTCTTAAATATATAAAGCATAAATACAATGGTCAATACTGGCATGCACTGCCAAAAGAAGTAGCAAGCTTTTGGACCAAGAATATGGTTATTATGGAATAATACCAATTCGTTAGGAATCAGAATATTCATTCGGTCTTTTCAATCCTGCCCAATAAAACAAGACATTTATGTTAGAAAAAATTTCTCTTTATGATGATATTGAAATAAGGTTGTGGGATACCTTTGTTGAATCACATCCTAATGGAACGCCTTATCATTTATCATGCTGGCTAAAGACTATTCATCAAACATATTCGTTTAAACCTTTATTATATGTTAAAAAGAATGCTTTTGGGGAAATTAAAAGTGTATTGCCTTGTTTTAGCATCAAAAGTTTATTTACAGGTTCACGTGTTGTTTCACTCCCCTTTTCAGATTATGGTGGTCCTTTATTTAATGAGCATTTTGGGGAAAAAGATGTTCTAAGAGAAATCACAAAGACGCATGGGCGTTCGGTAAAATATATCGAGATAAGGAACTCTCTGGATGAGGATTGTAGTTTTACCTGTTACAATTGTTATAAACGCCATATTCTCAATTTACAATCAGACTTACCTACAATAAAAAAAGGTATAAATCGAAGAACCATTCTGTATTCCATAAGAAAGGCTCAAAAAGCAGGGGTTGAAATCAAAGAGGAAAACAGTCAACATGGAATTGAACAATTTTACAGACTGAACCTGCTTACAAGAAAGAAACATGGGGTACCTTCTCAGCCTAAAATGTTTTTTAATAAACTTTTTGAACATATAATTTCCAAAGGCAATGGCTTTATTTTACTGGCTATTTTCGATTCAAAGGTAATAGCTGCTTCTATATTTCTTAAATTCGGAAGACAAATACATTATAAATACAATGCATCTGATCCTGAATATTTAAAAAAAGCAAACCCAAATCATCTTCTTACCTGGCATGCAATTGAGATAGGGGTGGCAGAAGGCATGCAATGCCTCGATTTTGGGCGGACATCTCCTGATAATAAGGGACTTATTCGTTTTAAAGAGATGTGGGGAATGAAGAGCATTGATTTGTATTATAATTATTACCCTCGGATTCAAGGAGTGATTTCAAGAGAAGAGAGTGGTTGGCTTTATCGCTTCCTTACAGGCATATGGGGTTCACTTCCGGTTAGGATCAGCGAAAAAATTGGTCCAATGATTTATAAACACACAGCTTAATTTATCTGAGAAAATAATTCAATGTTCAAAGAAAGAATCAAGCTAATTCCTCGCTACAACTGGGATTACGGTTTTTCCGACCTTGCCAAAGCAATTGTCGGATCTTACAAACCAATAAGAGAACGTTCCGAGATATTGGAGAAAGTGTTAGGTGCGACACCGATACTTACAACTTCCGG
>Ga0114919_10001833_pt1 | contig 17075 bp, 17 predicted proteins | sample BlataG_FD_88682 | JGI IMG/M metagenome (GOLD analysis project Ga0114919, IMG submission 88682) | Deep subsurface microbial communities from Black Sea to uncover new lineages of life (NeLLi) - Black_00105 metaG | ecosystem: Environmental > Aquatic > Marine > Oceanic > Sediment | place: Atlantic... | reverse complement strand
CTTTTCGTAGTGTGCATCCAGAACCAAATACGGATATTCTCCCAGCGGCCGATTCCGCCATTTGTCCAGCTCCTCATCAAGGATTTGAGCTACCCGACTGACCTGTGTGCTGGAGACAGAAAGGCCGCACATTTTTTCTAAGACCTCTGTAACTCGCCGGGTGGAAACGCCCTGAACATACATCTCAGCTATAGCCAACTTTAACGCTCTTTCGCTTCGGCATAGTAGGAGAACGGCATGACCCCGCTTTTTCAAGCGATTTTTGCGTGTGGCCTCGCTTGTCTCATACCGAATTTACAAAAACATATTTACACTAACAATTCCGACAACGCGAAAATCAAAATGGCACAAATGTATTAGGGTAAATATCTTGCTTCAGCGAACTATAATCTGTATATTTCTCCTCGTTGAATTAAATACAGGATAGCGACCGCTTCTCTGATAGAGACGATGTTACCATATTAGGTAAGAACCGACTAAAAATCAGCAGTAGCAGGAGAAAAGAAATGGCATCAGAAGTCCGTCCATTATCCGCCGACGAAATTGCCAAACTAACCAGCCAGGGCTGTAGCTGCGATGACTGGTCAAACGTTCAAGTTGCTGAGGGTTTTGATGCAGGCAGAGTAAAGTCAACGCATTTCTCTGGTAAGATAAGGTTAGGCGTTTTTGAAAAGCAGGTATCTTTTAACGGCGGTGTTACCCGACCAACGGGCATCAGTAACGCAGCAATTCATAACTGCACGATAGGGAATAATGTATATATTAACCATATAAGAAATTATATTGCCAACTATATAATCGAAGATAACGCAATTATCGAAAATGTGGATTTGCTTGCCGTTGAAGGTGAAAGTTCATTCGGCAACGGGGTGGAAGTTGCTGTTGTTAACGAAGCCGGCGGCAGAGAGATACCGATTTATAACAATCTGTCGGCGCACACCGCTTATATCATAGCCTTTTATCGTCACAGGCCGAAAGTAATTGAAAACCTGCAAAAAATGATTGCTGCCTACACCAAGTCCGTGACCTCATCTATGGGCCTGCTGGCCGAAGGCGCAAAACTCATCAACTGCCGAATTATCAAGAATGTCAAGATAGGCCCTTACAGCAGTATCGAGGGCGTAGATAAACTGGAAAACGGGTCGGTCAACAGTTGTGCGGAAGACCCGGTTTATATTGGTCCGAGAGTAATCGCAGAAGATTTTATAGCGTGCAGCGGCTCGAAGATTACGGACGGCACAATAATATGCAAATGCTTTGTGGGCCAAGGCACCTTATTGGCCAAGCAATATTCGGCAGAGCGCTCGGTGTTTTTCGCTAATTGCGGCGGTTTCCACGGCGAGGCGTGCGCGATATTTGCCGGGCCATACACCGTCACACACCACAAGTCAACGCTTCTGATTGCCGGTTTGTTTTCCTTTTTGAACGCCGGCAGCGGAACCAATCAAAGCAATCATATGTACAAATTAGGGCCTGTCCACCAAGGCGTGGTGGAACGGGGCTCGAAGACGGCCAGCGATTCATATATGCTCTGGCCGGCAAAGGTCGGGGCGTTTACCGTCGTGATGGGCAGGCATTACAGAAACTCAGATACGTCGGATTTACCGTTTTCATATTTGATCGAGCATGAGGATGAAAGCATCCTTGCGCCCGGAGTTAATCTTCGCAGTGTCGGCACCGTTCGTGACGCTCGAAAATGGCCTAAACGCGACAATCGCAAAACGCCGAACAAGCTCGACCTTATAAACTTTAAGCTTCTGAGTCCTTATACAGTTCAAAAAATGATCAACGGCACCGAGTTGCTTATGAACCTCAAGGGAACATCCGGGGAGACGTCAGATTACTTTACGTACCACAGTGTCAAGATTAAAAACTCTTCACTGGACAGAGGCATTAGGCTTTATCGAATAGGTATTGATAAATTCCTAGGCAATTGTCTTATCCATCGGCTTGAGGGCAAACAGTTCAAGAGTGTTGAGGAACTTCGGTCGGCGCTTTCACCCCAGACAAACATAGGGACGGGCAAATGGGTTGACCTGGCAGGTTTGTTTGTCCCCGATGAGGCGATTCAAAAAATGCTTAATGACATTGAGAGCGGCGCTATCAGCGATTTAGAGCAGGTAGACGGAGCTTTTCGGTCTATGCATGAGAATTACCCGGCGTACGAGTGGACCTGGGCGGCGAATGTGCTGCAGCGGAGGGTGAACAAAACGATCGATAATATTACAGCAGAGGCTATCATCGAACTGACGACGAAATGGAAAACGGCCGTCGTAGAGCTTGACCACATGCTCTACGCAGATGCCAGGAAGGAATTTGCTGCCACCGCTCAAACCGGGTTCGGCATTGATGGACCGGAAGAAACAAAGCACAGCGATTTTGCGCAGGTCCGCGGGACATTTGAAGAGAATAGTTTCGTTTCTGAAATCGAGGAACATATAGCCGCGAAGACTGAGCTGGGCGATGAGCTTATCCGTCGCATGGAGAAATTGGGATAGCACAAAACATATCTAAGCAAGGAGTTGGTTTATGAGAGTAATTATTGAGCCGAACTATGAATTGGTATCAAAATGGTGTGCTAACTACGTTGCCAAGAAAATAAAGGAATTTGGTCCGAGCGATTCGAAGCCTTTTGTGCTTGGTCTGCCGACAGGTTCCTCGCCACTGGGAATGTACAAAGAGCTAATAGAACTCAACAAGGCGGGGGTTGTTTCATTCAAGAATGTCGTCACTTTCAATATGGACGAGTACGTAAACCTGCCAGAGGACCACCCTGAATCTTACCATTCGTTTATGTGGAACAACTTCTTTGGTCACGTAGATATTCAAAAACAAAACATCAATATACTGGACGGCAATGCTGCGGATCTGACATCTGAGTGCGAGGAATACGAAGCAAAAATGAAAGAAGTAGGCGGGGTCAAGCTCTTTGTCGGCGGCATAGGTCCTGACGGTCACATCGCGTTTAATGAGCCGAGTTCATCGCTGTCGTCAAGGACGCGAATGATGACATTAACTTATGACACTATTATCGCCAACTCGCGATTCTTTGACAACGATATTAACAAAGTCCCCAAAACCGCGTTGACGGTGGGCGTAGGGACAGTGATGGACGCTGAGGAAGTTATGATTATCGTTAACGGCCATAAAAAGGCTCGCGCGCTGCGGCACGCAATCGAAGGAAGTGTAAATCATATGTGGACGGTCAGTGCGCTGCAGGCGCATCCAAACGGTATCATCGTCTGTGACGATGAGTGCACAATTGAGCTTAAGGTCGGGACAGTCAAATACTTCAAGGATATAGAGTCAGCCAATCTCGACCCGGCGAGACTTTTAGAGAATTAACGTAAAGCTACAGCGCAGGGCAAGTACGGTAAGCGTATCATTCAACGGCGTTGGCGTCTTTTGGTTTAGCGGGGGCGTTGCTGTCGGCTGGAGCGGGTTTGGGCTGCTTGACAACAGGTTCGCTGACTATCGGCTCTTTGCCGGGTGGATAAACAATATTTGCTTCCGCCTTGAGCGATTCCACGTACTCTCTGACAATTTCTTGCCGGCTCTTTTGCGTCAGCCCATTGATTATTTTGTCTTTGGCCTCTTCAAACGTCATAAGACTGGCTTCTTTGCGGTCCGTAACCCGTATTATGTGGTATCCATATTGGGTTTCGACAATGTCACTGACCTGCCCGACCTTCAAGCCGAAGGCGGTTTCTTCGAAAGGTTTTACCCATGTATGTCTGGGCTTTAACCCCAGGTCCCCGCCGCTCGCTGCGGAGCGACAGGCTGAATTGGCTCTGGCCAGCGTGGCAAAATCAGTTCCGTCTCTAATTTGCCTGAGCAGTTGCTCGGCCTTGGTCCTCGCCCTGGCTTTGGCTTCGTTTGGGTCGACGTTGGGGTCGGAGGTGTCAGGTTTTATGAGAATATGACTTGCTCTGACTCGCTCCGGTGTTTCGAACCTCTTTGTGTTTTCAGAGTAATACTTCTTGGCATCATCTTCTGTAATGTTTACCTTACCGGCCCATTGCGCTTCCATAAGTCTCTGCTCGCCCAGTCTCCTTCGGATAATCTGTTTTACCTGGTCGAAAGTTTGGCCGGAGGCTGTTATTCGTCTCTTGATATCCTCCAGCGACAATGGCGGCTTTTGTGCAGCGGCCATTCCCTCAAGGTAACCCAGCACTTCTTCTTCCGTGACCACCACTTCTGCTTTTATCCTTTGATCAACCAACACTCTGGCAATCAGATCTTCCAGGACCTGTTGTCTGACTTCCTTCTTATATTGCTCAACAAACTCCGGCGGCATCTGTTGCGGTATCTTTCTTCTCCAAAGCTCCCGGGCAACCTGGGTATCCACCTGGCCCTCAGTAATAGCAACACCGTTAACAGTAACGGCAATGTCTGTCTTTGGGGCTGCCTCGACAGGTCTATTTGGTTCAACCGGAACCGTATTAGGTCCACAGTCGGCAGTTGAACCAAAAGTAACCAAAAAAACAAAAAAACAAGCCAGAATCTCAAAGCTTGCATAAAGGCGATTTTTCATCATCTTGTCCTTTCACAGGCTGATTTGAAGGGTCAAGAAACAGTTTTAGTAATAGCGGCATTATCGTATCGGAGCACCAACGGGTCAACTTTTAATATTTTTTCAGTGCCATTTCAAATATCCGCCAAATTGGCGGATGGGAAGATACTTTGCATTTTGATTTTCTCCCGGTCTTGCCCCTTGAGGTTTAAGCGGCGCGCCGCTTAACTTTGTCTGTTTTGACAAATCCTCTTGCAAATCTCATTCTGTGTGTTATTTTCTCAGCGAAGGTGCAAGATGCAATTTCCCAAGCGAACAACTATTCAAAGTCACACGATAACGATTGTACCTCGATATGCTGAAACCGACCAGGCCGGCGTAGCTCATCACAGCGTTTATCCGGTCTGGTTTGAAATGGGGCGAACAGAGCTTTTGCGCGCTAATGGACTGGCTTATAAAGACCTCGAACAAGCCGGCGTGCTCTTTGTCGTTGCAGAGCTTCATATAAAATATCGTCAGCCAGCGAAGTATGATGAGAAGCTACAACTGGAAACGACCTGCTCAAGCGTGACGGCCGGTAAGGTCGAGCACACATACAAGCTTACTCGGTGCGGGGACAATACGATTCTGGCAGAGGGCTCGAGCGTGCTTGCCTGTGTCAGCAAGAAAGGCAAGATTCGCCGAATACCTGAATTTATGTATCATGAGTCATAAAAAGAGCTCCCATTTTGCGGACTCCAAAACAATTGTTTGACTCGGCCTGGCTAATTCACTAAACTACCCGAGAAAGTCAGAAGTAAAAAAGCAGAAGCAAAAATGAACCACGAAGCACGAGACAACTGTGGTCTTTTCGGTATTTTTGGGGAGCCCGAAGCGGTTCGAATGACCTATTTTGGCCTGCACAGTCTTCAACACCGCGGACAGGAATCGGCAGGAATTGCCTCCAGCAACGGCCAACTTATCCAGTGCCACACGGGCATCGGCACAGTCAGCAGGGTATTCCGCAGCGGTTCGGGTCTTTTGGAGAAGCTGGCGAATCCGATAGCCATCGGCCACGTGCGCTATTCGACTAGCGGTTCGACGAGTCCTATTAACAATCAGCCGCTCTTGTGCGAGTATTCTCGCGGCCAAGTGGCGGTGGCGCATAACGGCAATCTCATAAATGCGCCGCTTTTGCGGGACGAATATGAAGCACACGGCAGTATATTCAAAACCACAAGCGATACCGAAATTATCACTCATCTGCTCGCCAAACCGACTCACGCCAGCAAACCCGACCCATTGGCCCACGTGCTAAACCACCTACAGGGAGCGTATTCTCTGCTCTTACTGTTCAACAACCACATCGAAGCGGCTCGGGACCCCTACGGCATTCGGCCTTTATGCATCGGCCGAACCGAAAAAGGCGCTTACGTCGCTGCAAGTGAAACGTGCGCTCTCGATGCAATGAGGGCGAAATTCATTCGCGAAGTCGAGCCGGGCGAAATCGTCCGTCTCGATGAAAAGGGACTGAGCAACAGATTCTTCGTCGAGCCGGGCAGCGTGACACCGGCACACTGCATCTTCGAGCATATCTATTTCGCCAAGCAGAACAGTACGATTTTCGGTGAGAACGTGCACGAGTTCAGAAAAAAACTGGGCCGACAACTGGCCAAAGACCACCGAGCCGATGCTGATGTGGTAATACCTGTACCGGACTCAGGGACATCGGCGGCAATAGGATATGCAGAGCAAAGCAAGATACCTTTTGATATGGGGTTTGTAAGAAGCCACTACATCGGCAGGACATTCATATCGCCGGACCAGAAACTGAGAGAACTGCAGGTTAAACTCAAGCTGGCAGTAGTAAATGAAATCGTGCGGGGTAAACGCGTTGTGGTAGTGGACGATTCAATCGTTCGCGGCACAACTACGAGAGGCAAGATGAGAACGCTGCGGCAGGCAGGGGCAAAAGAAATTCATATGCGAGTGAGCTGTCCGCCGTTACGATTCCCCTGTTTTTACGGCGTGGACTTTCCAACCAAAGAAGAGCTGCTGGCAAACAATCGCAATTTAGATGAAATCAAAGAATTTCTCGAAGTTGACAGCATCGGCTATCAGTCGCTGGAGGGGCTGTTGTCTTGCGCGGCACTTCCGGCAGACCACTATTGCACCGCCTGCTGGACCGGCAAATATAGGATACCGGTCGATAGGCCGTTTAACAAGTTTGCTATGGAGCATTATCAATCGCATATGTTTGATGATTTCCCACAGCCAGATGGATAAGTATATAACATACCAGCAATCCGGAGTAAACATCAATTCCGGCGATGAGATGGTTCGACGGATTTATTCTTATGTCGCCAGCACATTCGGCCCACGAGTTATCGAAGGCAGGAACGCGTTTGCGGGGATGTTTCGGCTCGACTACGACGAGAGGCTTTTCAAGAAGAACTACAAGAGCCCTGTCCTCGTGGCCTGTACGGACGGCGTGGGCAGTAAGGTCCAATTAGCAGGCAGAATAAAAAAGTTCGACACCGTTGGAATTGACCTGGTGGCGATGAACGTCAACGATATGCTGGTTCAAGGCGCTGACCCGTTGTTTTTTCTCGATTATTTAGCGGTTCATAAACTGGAGCCGAAGGTAGTTGCCGAGTTAGTAAAAGGCATCGCCGCCGGTTGTCGATTAGCCGACTGCGCATTGATAGGAGGTGAGACGGCTGAGATGCCCGATACGTATGCCAAAGGCGACTTCGATATGGCAGGCTTCGCCGTGGGTATAGTTGAGCGGAAAAAGATTATCGACGGAACAAATATTCGCAAAGGTGATGTTATTCTTGGCTTAGCCTCAAGCGGACTGCACAGTAACGGCTACACGCTTGTCCGCAATATATGCTTCAAAAAGGCCGGGCTGAAAATGACCGACACGTTGGACGGGCTCGATGGCGCTGTCTTGGGCGATGTGCTGCTGGAGCCGACGCGAATTTACGTCAGGCCAATAGTAAAACTGCTATCGCAATATAAAGTCAAAAAAATCGTCCACGGCATGGCACACATTACGGGTGGAGGATTGGTTGGAAATATTCCCCGCGTGCTGCCGAAAGACTGCAATGCGGTTATAAGAAAACCGAGCTGGCCGCAGCATAAGATATTCGGATTCCTGCAAAAGAAAGGGCCCGTAGAAGAAGCCGAAATGTACAGGGTCTTCAATATGGGAATAGGTTTTGTGCTGATTGTGGCTGAGGACTTCGCCGATTCGATAAAAAAGAAACTGACCAAGTACGGTGAAAAAGTCTTCAAGATAGGCAGAATCACCACAGGCACAGGCAAAGTAGTCCTCAAATAGCCGATGATTGGCGGTGCGGTGGTTCGTCAAGCGTTTGATAACAGAAATATCAAACATATTGCAAAGGAGGTAGAAAATGAGCGGTATTTTTGGAGTGGTCTCGAAAGAAAATTGTGCGGAAACCCTTTTCTACGGCACAGACTATCACTCGCATCTGGGAACTGAATACGGGGGCATTGCAGTCTTGGGAAAGGACTTTACCCGCCAAATACACAACCTCAGCCAGAGCCAGTTTAAGTCAAAATTCTATGACGATTATAAATGCATGGATGGCAACAAGGGTATCGGTGTCATCAGTGACTTTGACGAACAGCCTATCTATCTTAACTCAAAATTTGGACCGTTTTGCATCGTCACCAGCGGATTCGTGGAAAACGCCGAGCAGCTGGCAACAAAACTGCTAAAAAAGGGAATATCTTTCAGTGAGGTAAGTGAGAGAGCCGTCAACACCCCAGAGTTGATAGCAAAGTTAATCAACCAGGGAGATAGTTTGATAGACGGCATAGAGAAGATGTTTGACGTCATTGAAGGCTCCTGCTCACTGCTGCTGCTGCATAAGGACGGAATATATGCAGCAAGAGACAGATTTGGATACACACCGCTGATTGTCGGCAAAAGCTCAGACGCCTGGGCGGTTACAGCCGAGACCAGTGCCTTTCCAAATACTGGATTTGAGGTTGCAAAACACATCAAACCCGGCGAGATAATTCTCATAAACGAAGATGGCATTGTGCCAAGAAGCCCCGGCAATGGAAACGTAAACCAAATCTGTGCATTCTCGTGGATATATACCGGTTTTCCCGCGTCAAGCTATGAAGGAATAAATGTAGAAATAGTCAGAGAAAGATGTGGCCGCTGTCTTGCAAAGCACGATAAGGATATTGAGGTTGACCTGGTCTCAGGTGTTCCGGACTCCGGATGCGCACACGGATTAGGATATGCGATGGAATCAGGCAAACCGTTCAGGCGTCCCCTTGTTAAATACACGCCGGGTTATGGCAGAAGTTATACGCCGCCTTCACAGCAGAGACGCGACCTGATTGCAAAGATGAAACTTATCCCCATCAAAGAGGTAATTGAAGGCAACAGCATTGTTGTCTGCGAAGATTCCATCGTCAGGGGAACCCAGCTTAAGAACTTCACCATTAAAAAGCTCTGGGACTGCGGCGCCAAACAGATACACATAAGGCCGGCCTGTCCGCCTCTGATGTTTCCGTGCAGGTTCAATCTTTCCACACGCTCCATCAATGAGCTTGCTGCCCGAAGGGCCATTGGCAGTCTGGAAGGCCACGACATCGAAGATGTGTCGGAATATATCGATGCAACCAGCGACAAATACAAAAAGATGGTTCAATGGATTGCTGAGGATTTGGGCGTCTCAACACTTCGGTATCAGGCCATTGATGATATGGTAAAGGCCATCGGCAGGCCCAAAGAAGAACTCTGTCTGTATTGCTGGACCAGTGAATGTCCAAAAGCGCCCCGGCCAAAACCAGCAATAGATATAGTGGAGGTCGAGAAGCCGTCTGCGAAGAAGCCGGCGGAAACAACGGTCGCATTCTAACCGGGCAGAATTACAACAAGGACCGGCAAGGTTGTCTTTAGAAGCTGGAAACTTAAAGCTGAAAACTAAAAACCACAGTTTGCAGTTCGAAGCTCCTTAGTGTTTGGTTTTGACCTTTTAGCTTTACATTTTTAGCCGTATTTTCAATGAGTAAAAAACTCAATGGCTTATTCAGGTTCGTCGCTGCAGCACTTCTGTACACGGGTTTCGCTGTCTGTCTGTATCATCCACATTTTGAAGGCTTCAATGACCTGCGGTCACAAGACCTTTTCGTGGTAAACGTTTGTCTGGCCTCTCTGGGATGCTTTGTACTGAGTCGCCGATGGGTACCCTCGTTCTGCGGCTCGCTCTTTGCAGGAGCACTCTACGGCTTTGGGCTTTATATGCTTGGCCTGGCGAAATTCCACGCGACGGCCGGTCTCTTAGCTGCCAGTGTCCCCTGGCTATTTTGCCCAGCGGCCTTCGGGCCTAAAGGCAGATGGCGAGCCCTGAGCTGGCCGCTCGCTGCAGTGCCGTTTCTGGCAATCCTGCTGTTCTTTGAATTATCCACTCACTACGGCTTCTTCCCAGTTCCAATAAAAGCTAACTTGCGTTTAGCCGATTTGGCCGGTTTCCTGGCACCGCTTGTTATCGCAAAGCGAAATATAAACGCAACCTTACTCGGCTTCTATCATATCCCCTTGGCGTCACTGCTGACGGGTTTTGTGATGTTGCTAAAGGCCCGGCGGTTCGGTATCGTAATAATATTTGCCGTCGGCGTAGTACTGGCCTTTTGTGAATCCTTCTTTAACGTAAGTCCGATTATGTGGCTTGCCATCCCGGCTCTGTGCTGCTCGGTTATTATTGGTGCAGGCATGCAGGCTCTTGCCTGGGCTGGTTTTGCCGACCGCCGATGGGTACTGTTAGCAGCCGGCGTTATGGCATCGCTGGCCATAGTGACATTGCTGCTGGCGGCAAAATACTTCCAGGTTTTCTTAGGCCTAGGTGACAAATATGCAAGACTTCTGGTCGACACCGCCAAGATATATATCCTCGGTGCAGTTACAGCGGCGATCATATTCTTTATGGCCCGCGCGAAACTGCGTCTGCACTGGCTGCGATGGATTATCCTGTGCTCAGCGACAGCAATAGATTTGTTCTGGGGTGCAAGATTTATCATCGATAAGATTTTCTGAATTGAGCACCGGGCATATTTCCCTTTCTGTCATTGCGAGGCTTTGAAAAAGGCCGTGGCAATCCGCCTCTGGCGGATTGCGGTATGTCTGCGGAAGAAATTTATGCCGCAAAGACGGCGAAGAGATGACTTGGGTAAAACCAGAACAGTAGGAGAGGCGAAACCAAATCAGCTATAAAAAGACCATGGGCAGAAGAACAAAACATGTTTGACAAAGCACGCGCTTTCAGAGATGACATATCGAGTATCGAGCTATGAGCCAAAGGTCTCACGCTGAACTTGGCCGAGGTAGAATCGGCCGTCCTTTTGCATAAAACTTATCACCGCATCAAACTGCTGGTCTATCAGGCCGGTCTCGTTCGAGACAATCGTCATCGCAATAACCGCAGAGCTTTTGTTGTCCTGATGGTCAACCTCGGCGATTGAGATATTGAACCTGCTCTTCAATCGCCCGATGACGCTTTTGACGATGCTCCGCTTCTCTTTCAGCGAGCCTATTCCGTGCAGATGCAATTGGATTCTCATCACGCCGACAATCATCTCTGGCCTCGATTCTCGATACTTAAGCAGGCATCGAGTATAGTTCTTGCTGCCCTGATGTCAAGCCTTCCAATCGCGATTCGATGAGTCGTCTGCACCTGCAAGAACACAGAAAAAAGCAGAAATCACAGTCAGCTAAGCAGACATAAGCCGACAAACACTCTCGTCCGCGAAAGCGCCCCGCTCATTGCCGGCCCTTCTGTTTGGAGGTCTCATCGCCTAACCACCGGGCGGCGTTGGTGATGATTTTCAACGGCTCCGGCTGATGGTAGACGTCAAAGTTCTCGTGGCCGGGGCGAAAGTAAAACACCTTGCCCTTGCCAAGACTCCAGACCGCACCGCTGCGAAATCGCTGTCCTGCCTCCCACCTCTCTTCGAAGATCACGGCATCGGGAGCCGGCACATGGAACGGCTCGTCGTACATCTCCGTTTGGGGAAGCGTGAACTCTTTAGGAATGCCGTTGGCGATGGGGTGGCTGGGAAGGAGTGTCTTTATCCTGCTGGGCTTGCCGTGAGCCTTGTACTCCGGAAAGCAGCAGTTCGGCCGAACGATGCGTACCAGCGTGCTGCCATCTTCTCTTTTCTCATAGGACACCGATGGTGTTAAGTCGGCGTCGCGCGCTGGCGCCTTGCGCTGGAACTTGCCGACCCATTCGACATTTGCTTTGGCACGCTCGGCTGCGGGGAGCTTTGCCAATGCATCCTGCTTGGCACGCTCTTGCATGGCGAGCACAAAAGGCGTGGACCAATGCGCTGAATGCAACACGATGAGGCTGAGCTTGCCGGCTTGTATCCGCTCGACGATGCCCCGAGCAGTCTCGACTGAGATTTCACCCTGCCGGCGGTGCCCCCACCAAATCAGAACATCACAATTATCGAGCAGCTCGTCCGGCAAGCCCTGCTGTGGATCATCCATACCGACCGAACGCACGGAAAACCTTTCTTGCTCACCGAGGTTGTCGGCAATGTGATTTCCAAGAAAGTTCTCATACGTGGGCTGCTGTTTGGGCTGTCGCTCATCCCAGACGACAACTCGTATGGACTTTTGCTGTGCGCACCCGACCGTCGCCACGGCAACCACTGCTAAAGCCACTGCAAATCTCGCAATCATGCTCATCATTCTGCTCCTTCGCCATCTACCCGGCATAAGGTCTGTCCGGAATATCTATGTTTGACATTAGTCTGGTTCAGCCACGCTACTGAACCTTGCTGCAACAATTATAAGCCAGCCCGACGCTTCGATGCAACCCATTACCGGCAAATTTCTGACTCTTGCACGACTTCAAAGGCAAATCCAGCTGCGTCCTTGCCGTTTGCCATTGGTAGATTCCTCTGATTTTTAGTTGTGAGTTGTATCAGGCATCGACCTGCGTCTTCATTTCCGCCACGATTTGCCGGGTCTGCGGAGACTGATCCTTCTGTGCATCTTTGAACGCTGAGGCATATTGATTATTTGTCTTTTTGAAAAGCTCATTGCCAGCAATAATCTCCTGCAGGGCCTTCGACTTTATCCTCGCTTCTCTCAGAAATCTAACCGCCTTTATCCCGTACACACCGCCCAGCAGAGCCGATATCCCGATAGCCAATTCAAATACAGAGTCAGCCAGGTCCCACGCATCAGGCCGAACCGCCGATTCACCCAAAGCTGTCTGTGCAAGCTCGAAATTCGACTGGCGAAGTATATCCTCAGCATTCTCGGCTCGCGGAAATTCCTTCGGCAGACCGTAATAAGAAACAAACGCCCTGCTCTGCAATTCTGACAGTCCGCTCAACGCCTGTAATTTTTCTGAGGTCTCTTCCGACTTGGCCGCTTCCGCAGCTACCGTCGCTGTGCGATTGTGCAGCCAGGCGTTTTGCTTTTGCGCTTCGCTTGGCGCAAAACGAACACTATCACAACCAACCAGTAACAAACAAAAACCTACTGCCACTGACATCTTTCTCATTTCTTCTCTCCTTCAATACGCTGTTTAAAACGGCTCGTCAGCTATATCCGATTCGCAAATCTGCTTCTCAAGTGCACGCAGCCGGTATTCGTATGAAATGCTCTTAGCCGAAAGCGATTCAAGTTTTTGTTGGGAATCCCGCTGGTATTGCAGCAGCATAGTCACGTCCCTCTGCAGCAGGTCAAGCTGCCGCTGCAGATTGACCCAACTGCCCACGATTAAAGAGGCCAGGAACAGCAACTGAACCAGCACCGAAAGATTTACCTGACGATTTAACCGCCACGATTTGGAATTTGTCTCAGCCATTATTTATCTTTCTGTCGTTGCGAGGCCTTTGAAAAAGGCCGTGGCAATCTCCAGCTAATGAACAATTGAGATTGCTTCGCCGCTGCGCTTCTCGCAACGACATGCGCGCGTACGCTGTCCCTACACCGGCACGTGGAACACGTTTTTGTCACCCACCCTAAACATTATCGCATAGGTTCCGGCTGATAGTTGTCCATCCGCAAGAAACGACTCAGCTATATTGACCGCCTGCATCTGCTCGCCAATCTCCACCGGCAGCGACCCGGGGTCACCTATGACGACTGCGCGGACGTCATAGACGTTGTATGACGACAGGCTTTTTACTTTAACAGCCCAAGCAGCCGTTCTGGCGCCCGGTGAAGTAACCACCGACGTCTCGGCGATCCCTTGTGGACCCTGACGAGAAAGACGCTCAAGTATCTCCCGGCCATCCGATATATTTGCCACGCTGCTCATTACCTTCACTTTCTTTTTCGAACGGTCTTCAAATTTGTGCACTGGTTCCTAAAATCCATCTGCACCCGCTCTATCCAACAGATACTTCGGTTATCGCTTCGTAAGCTGAATAGATCCCTACTATCGGGACTCGTGCTCACTCTGTCACCGACTCTGTAATCAAGAGCCAGGTACGACGTCTGCACACCAAAAGTTTCGATAGACTCAGACATTGCCTCGGCTGTTTTGCGTACAAATTCGTACAGCACGGCACTGTCATCGATCTCGTCCGGTGGGCCGAGAGTCTCATCTGAACTCCCGGCAAAAATGCTCTGGCTGGAAACCCTGCGGTATTTGAATCGACGCGGCCGCGTAATAATATGCTCAACCACAGGTATGACAGAATCCGTCGGCCCATCGGCAACTACGCAATTCAGTCTCTCATCGCAGATTACCGACGCGGTTATTCTAAACTTCAATACCCCTTTCATGGCCGCCACCCACGTATCAACATCGAGAAGGTCGCTACTGAGCCACACACCACATTCACCGAGCAGGCTATTGAAAGCGTAAAGATACTGCCACCAATGCAGGCCGTTATCGAACGACACTTGCAAAAAATAACCCAGCGACCTTCCTTGCTTGTCGCTACTCAAGGCTGGCCAAAAGCGCCGGCGACGGCGAACAAAATTACTGCTCTCAAAAATTTTTGAAAAATCAAAAGCATCGCCTTGATTGTATGGTGCACCGCTATAGTCTCCCGCCTCATTAAGACACCACTTGCGATATACATCCTTCACCTGATAAAAATCGGGGTTGGTTGAAGGCGAAAATCTAACATAATCAGTGTCTTCGTCGGCAGGATCCCATGCCTTTACAAGCTCGAAAGTTGCTTCATAAACCTTGAAGTCACCCTGACCGATATACTTGTGCGTTATTGGCCAGAAATTCCTCCTGCTATGCAGGCGCGCTATACTTGTCTTTGAAATACTCAGTTGCTCTCCAGCCTGCTGACAATTTAGCTCAACCGCTCTACCTCGACCGGGCTTGTAGAATACAATCGCCTGCCGAGGGCCGATGGGCACAGGCCGCGGAACAAATTTAAACTCTAATCCAACCCGCTCGCAGCATCGGTGCAACGCATCTATCAGATTCAGCCCTGTTACATCAAGGTCACGAACAATTTGGTTGTCGGTCAGCACCCGCAGTTGCTCGATGCGCGGCTTCTGCAGTTGACCCCTCGGCAAATACCCACAGAGAAGATAATCAATTGCTTCCGCATAGCTCCAGTGTCTGCCTTCGGACGGTTCGGCAGCAAACGGGGTATAACTTCTGCCGTTGTCGCCCGTCGGTTCAGCCGCAGCGTTAGCCTTTCCGTCCGGGTTAAAAACAGTGTCAGCACCGGACAAGTGTAAAGTCGAACCGTCAGCGTTGCCCACACGCTGACCATAGACCGTGATCCGCCTTAGTTCGGCAGAGACGTCTTTAACAACGATCTCCACTCTTTCACCATCCGGACCAAGCCTCGTCTCGATGCCGTCTATGTGACCACAGAAAACAGGAAAACCAAAAACCGCTACACCCGGTGCACCGATATTAAAATATCTCCGAATGCAAACAGGTTTTCCAATAGGAAGTTCGGCTTCAATCCCTTCACCCGCTGTCAAGCCGGCACCTGGATATGCAGCCTGGTTCACAGCTAATCTGGCCCAGCTAAATTCCGGCCAGCCACACCGCACAACCTCCACCACCTCAAGAAAGGGACACAATGACCCATCGACCAAGATTGAAGTTACTGCGCCGGCAAGTGCAAGCTCCGTTTGAGCCGACTGGAAAAAGTCAATTCTATTGGACATAAAGAACCTCTGAACGCTCAGATAGCTTCGGCGTTGAGAATATCGACCGCAACTGGACTGTCGGTATCAAGCTGGATGCTTATCTGCACAGAACCACCCTCTTGACCATTAGCTCCTTCGGCGCTTATGCAAAACAAATATCTGTCCGCACCAAGCGGATCACTTTGGTAGCTGTAAAACTTCCGCCCTTTGTAGGGAATCACGACGATGGGGTTTTCGTAGTCAACCTGCCCAGTCCCCGCATCATAATAAATCTGGAAACTTGCTGGCTCCTCCTTCTGCTCGATGGGACAGTAATACCAAACAAGTTTTATCTCGTTGCCGTTCACCTGTTCAGCTCTTATTGCAAAAACGTTATTAGGCTGTGGCTCAGCCAAGGCGCCATCGGCATCTATCGAGACTTTAACCGAGGCAGATAAAGTATATTCCTGATCGCCACAACTATTAGCCCGGCGGATGACATAGAAATATGTCGAGTTGCTATTGTGCTGAACATAATTTGGCGGTGAGATTTCCAAGGCGTCCGCATCTGCTACCGCTAACACACTTGTAAAATCAATGGTGTCCATCCTGTCTCCGCGATAGAGCACTGAGCAGCCCTCAATTCGGGCCCAGAACCACCCACAGGTTAGCACTGTGCCAAGCTTAAATGCATTAGCACTCATACCTGCAAACAGCGCCTCATTTAACCATCCTCTATCCATCAGCTCGGCGTCCTTGTAATGGCCGATTCTCCATCATCGGGAGTATGAGTTAGGATAACCGTCTGGCCATCATCATCATAATACTTGATCGCACCCGTGCTCTTGGTCTGCACGGCCTTGTTGGCAAGTATCTTATCAGTGGTCAATTCACCTACACCTGTCCATATAATCTCCCCGCTGCCAATTATCTTATCACTATTAGCAGGATTCGCTCCGGCTTGCAGAAACACGGCCACGCCATATCGCCCCGCCTCGATGTTACTACTCGCATCAAAATCACCAACATAATGAGAACCGCCCGAACCTACCTCTGAAAGAGAAACATCATAATCGTCTGCATCGTGGCCGTTTGCTCCCCAGTCCTCGAACGAAGAACCGTCAGATAACGCAACCTGGCCGGCCGAATCAAAACGGACAACATACAAATTCTTGGCGGACTCATAATCTGTGTGTATTTCATTTGCCATCGGATTTTTCCCTATTTGAATCAAGCACAAACAGGTGCAACTTTAACTGATTAGCTTTTTGGTCCATAACCTGCAACTGTCTCTGCAACTCTTCCCTATCAAGCACAAGTTGACCTAATTCAGCCAGAATGTCTCTGCGATTGCTAGCTTCTGGCATTTTTTAAAACCTCCACTTCTGCTTTCAGTCTTTGCAATTCTACAAGCATAGGAACAATGAGGTTCTCATATTTGATCCCGCTCGGCGTTGT
>Ga0114919_10001831_pt1 | contig 17087 bp, 14 predicted proteins | sample BlataG_FD_88682 | JGI IMG/M metagenome (GOLD analysis project Ga0114919, IMG submission 88682) | Deep subsurface microbial communities from Black Sea to uncover new lineages of life (NeLLi) - Black_00105 metaG | ecosystem: Environmental > Aquatic > Marine > Oceanic > Sediment | place: Atlantic... | reverse complement strand
CGCAATACGATATACGCAATACGCAATACGATATGCGAGCGTGGCGGAATTGGCAGACGCGCCAGGTTTAGGTCCTGGTGGGCAATAGCCCGTGGGGGTTCGAATCCCTTCGCTCGCAATCTTTTATTGACAAGGACTTACGGAGATTTTGCCTTTTTGGCTACTACCTGATTTTTCCCCTCCGGTGAAAAAATTGAGCGACCTTGAAGCAGGGCAGAGATTTTATTGTAGTGGCCCCTTAAAAGCAAGACACATTTAAGCGGCAGCGAGGGTACTATACGCAGCCGCAACTTCATTCGGAGTTCGATAACCAGGTGCTGAATGTATCCGCATTTAAAGCGTTACCGGCTCCTATTAATAAATGTATCCTACGCGCTATGGAGTGTGGTTTCCTCCACTTTTGCGGGCCATGTTGCTCGCGTCGGACCGGCGTCACTTGCCCACGCAATATAATCGGCGCGTTGTACGTATGAACAGCTGACCATGTGCGGCGCTGATTGACGCCCGAACGACTTCTCTACCGCTGGATTTGTCCATAGGGATCACCTTGAGGACGTCACCATTTGCTGCATTTATCACTGCAGCTTCTCCAGCGTGGTTGATTAGGTAGACTTTACCGTCCGCGGCAAACGGCGAAGCTTCGTATTTGGCACGGCCGGGCGTCTGGATTGTCCACTTCACCTTACCTGTCCGCGGCTCCACACGCGACAGGCTGTCCCGCAGATCGCTCAATACGAAAAAGTCGCCATCGAAGAAGGCCGGGGTGGGAACGTCGGAGGAGACTTCCCGCACGTCTTCGCTGACCCAGGCGATTGCACTGTCGTCAAGCAAACCGGTCCCTCCGGGCCGTATGGCGTAAACGGGGGCGTTTTTGGGTGCGCAGGCAAGAACGATGTCGTCGCCGGCAACCGGAGAGGGAACCAGCCGCCAATGAGTGATGCGCCTCGGATTCCAGGTACCCCATCGCCACAATTCCTTACCAGTTTCAAGGTCATGCCCGGTCAGCGCATCACCTCCAACTATCAACAACTGTTGTTTTCCGTTAATGGAAAACGGAAGCGGCGTGGTAAACGCTTCACGCGACTCTTGCCGGGCTTTACTTGGACGAATCTGACGCCATAGGGTCTTGCCGGTATCCGGAGCTATGGCCAAAAGGTATGATTCGTTTTTACGATCTGTCAGACCACGACCCTGCACCGGCACATCACGCTGCAATACCTGCATGTACAGTCTTCCGTCCACTAACGTAGGGCTGCCTCCGTAAGTCCACAGGAAGGCAAAAGGCCCGTAGTCGTCCTGAATGTTTCGTGCCCACTTACGTCGGCCGTTCACCTCGAAGCATACCAGGTCACCGTTGCCGTAGAGAAAAACCACGAGCTTACCGTCAGTAACCGCAGAGCCAGCCGCGTACGTGCTGCGCCTGTCTCGGTAAATCCCCTTTGCCACATCGTGTTGCCAGAGGACTTTCCCGTTAGTGCGGTCAAAGCACATCGCCAGTAGCATGTCCCTGGCAGTATCGACGCCAGATAGAAAGACCCTATCTCCCCAGATAATCGGCGTAGCCGCGGAGGAGCCGGCTAAATCGACGCTCCACGCGATGTTCTCGGTTTGGCTCCAGTTTGAAGGCAGGTTCTTCTCGTCGGTGGAGCCGTTGAAGTAAGGACCGCGCCAATGCGGCCAATTGCCGGCCTGAGCCACGCATACGCCCACCAATACGAATACCAGAAATGTACAATACTTCCGCATAAAGACCTCGTGCCTCCTGAAAAATTCGTTCTTGTCGTCGAGCAACGACATACCTGAATCTACAAACTCACAATCGAGCACTATGATGATACTTGATTGAGCATAAGTTAGCCAACAAAAAAGCGTCGCTGAACGCCCGCTCGCCGTGCTGTCGCACTGTCGCAGCAGGCTGGTTCTTTCTCGTTAGGGGGACCAACAGGGGTTTGCCTTATTTCTCGGCTTTCATCAATTCCAGTGTTGCCTGGCCAAAAGCCCTGCCAATCTTCGAAAAGGTGATAGCGCTTCCGAGATAGTGATAACCACGGTCCGAACCTACCTTTTCCCACTCATTGATGTGCTCTTGCCAGTTCTTCACGAGTTCAGCGGCCTTCCGGTCCCAGAAGACATCAGTCTTGACGACTTTTACATTACCCTTGAATTCCGGGATTGCCTCCATTGACGCCTGGGCATCCTTGATTGTCTGCATCTTGTTACTGGCGCCATCGGGGCCGTTCTGACCCATCTGCCCGATGACAAAAGGTAAATTGGGCGTCTTCAAATCCTTCCGCACGTCGCGGATGAAGTTGGCCATGTGTCTGCCGTAGTTCTCCAGGAAATCCGGGTTGAACATATCATTCCAGCCCTGGAACCAAACGAAACCCGCAATCTCGTAGCCTTGCCCCTTGTAATCCGGAAAACGAGTCTTCAGTTCTTTAAGGGTCGTGTTGATTTCCTTCATCATTTCCCGGTAGAATTTGCCATACATACCCTTGACGTCATCAAGGGTGATTTCCGGCCTGTTCCGTTTCTTGTTGCGCTCGTTGGTTTGCTGCAGAATCTCTTTGAGCTTCTCTTCGCTCGGCAGGCCCGAACTCCGAGGCCGAAAATCCCGGCCTATACTCTTGCCGCCCCAGGCCGTCTTTATGATGAGCACCTGTTCGTTAAAATGGTCCCCAACCGTGTTGCCAAACTCCAGCTCCGGTCCGATGCGATTGGGCGAGCCGAACCCAACAGTGAGATTTCCCCGCCTGTTGAGGAAGTTTATCCACACGTCGTCGCGCACCACCCATTTCCCGTCTTTCTTGAGGTGTTTGAAGAAATCCCTGGTCTCAGGCTGGTTAGTCTGATACTCCAACAATTCGACTTTCGCCTTGCCTTCCATATTGGACTGACCGGCCAATATGAAGACTTTTACCTTTTTTGAAGTATCCACCCCAAAGGTCAGTGAACTCAACCAACAGACTCCCAAAACCAGGCATCCAAGAGTAGTCAATTTACATTTCATGATTTATCTGCCTCCATTCTTTGATTTGCAGTATTTCCGCCGGCTCTTTTGCGGGCCGACACAATTGAGAATGTAATTCTCGCAGACAAGATGGGAAATGTCAACTGAAAAATGGCTCTCAAACTTCGGGGTTTTTCCGAGCCGCCGGAAATTCACAATTGATATTAGTCGTAACACCCTGTATTTTAAATACTTATAAGATTTCAATGTCTTGCTTTTGCCATTCCATGTTGGCGCAAATGAAAAACTTCCCATGCATTCCAAAAGTTTTGTTGCTAAAGCTAAACTGAGTAATCGCCCAGAAACCGACTATTCTCCGGAATTTCAAATACGCCCCAAACCCCGTGGTTTCAAAAGAACGTACACTTGCCCGGCATTTCGGGTAGTCCGCAGCAGGAACCCGGCCCATCGAGCAAACGCAACTGTCCTGAAACACAATAGTTACAACAACCACCGTTTTTGCTCCGGAGGCAGTTCAAAAAAACCCGAAGTTTGAGAAAAATGGCTTATTTGGGAAAATTTGGTTGAATTTTCAAGACAGACTTGATATTCTATCAGAAATGAGGCTTAGCAGCGTAGTTGAGCAAGGATATCCAGTGCTATACAGCAAGTCTTAGATTAGATTAATATTTTTTCATTGACAATCGGAAGTCGTTAAGGTATAAGACGATTGTCCAAATTATTACTCTTTTTGGAGGAACACATTATGAAACACCAAGTATTTCTAAAGGCAGTCCTGTGTTGTGCACTTGCGGCTCTGGTCATATCCTCGGCACAGGTCTTGGCTCAAGACTCGGCTCGGCCGTCTCGGTCCCGCAGAGGAGGCTTTTACGGCGACTGGCAGGTCAAGCTCAGCTTCGGTGAGCGACAGATGGACTCGATTCTGTCGTTTTCCAGGGACGCCGAGGGTAACCAAACCGGTCAGTGGATCAGTTTCTGGGGACTTAGCGAGCTGAAAGACGTCAAGTTCGAAGAAGGTAAACTCAGCTTCACGCAGGAGCGTCAAAATCGTGAAGGTCAATCCACCACGACGAAGTTCACGGGAACCATCAAGGAAGGGAAGCTCGCCGGAATTCTGTCGAGCGACAGAGGCGAGTCTAAACTCGAAGGCAAGCGCAGCCCACGAATACCCAGGGCTGTCGGGAACTGGGCAATGACGCTCAAGATGGGCGAGCGGGAATTCACGTCAACGCTTGTCGTTAAGGCTGACAAGGAAGGCAAGCTCACTGGCCAATGGCAGAGCCGACGGGGCGAAAGTGAGATCACGGACTTGCAATACGAAAGGGGTAACCTGAGCTTCAAGCGAAAAAGCACATATCAGGATCGTCAGTGGGAATCGGCCTTTGAGGGAACCGTCCGAGGGGATACGCTTTCCGGTGTGATGAAGTCTGAGAGGGGAGAGATTACGGTCGAGGGAAAACTGGTCGGTGCTCCCCTTATCGGCACCTGGAATCTTGAAATCGCTTCCGAACGGGGCCCTCGTAAACAAAGACTCAGGGTCAATCCCGACATGAGCGGCCTGTACGGGTCCTTTCTCCTCAAGAAGGTCAATCTTGAAGACGGCAAGGTAAGTTTTAAGATGGTTCTGGAATTCGGTGAGCGGAAATTCGAAATGAGCTTTGAAGGAAAACTCGCCGAATCGAAGCTTACCGGAGAGTTGACGACCTCCAGAGGCAGCCAGAAGGTAAAGGGTACGAAGGTTATCCGTACTTTCGGAAGACGCAGTACAGGGTAAAAGCATGTTTTATTGAGCCTGCTGGACCAATCTTCAGCAGGCTCTTTTTTTATCTCCGTCCTCGTATCCACAACATGAAGGAGAAAGCTTTCTGGAGGCAAAACTGCTCCCCCTCCCCAAACACCTCTCCAGCATCTCCCTGCTGACCCTTGCTCCCCCACAAAAAACTTGCAAAGTGAAAACTATTCTCCTATCATCCCTAAATAGGCGACCAAATAGTCCTGGTGTCCTTAGGGACGTGGATGCTCGAATCTCGTCAGAGCCGGCGCCGAGCCTGACGGCCTCTCGCTCGCAGTTTCTTACAAAAAATGCGAATTAAATAAGGCAAAGAAATGAAACACAATAAACTCAGGGCGGTTATCTGTATATTAGTTTCTCTGTTATGTAGTTCGTGCAGTCCGGTCTTTCTCGAAGAGAATTCTCGGCCTGTTACCGCGGTACTGGGAGCGTTCGAGAGAGAAATCATAATGCTTGAGGACGAGCTGACGGATAAACAGGAGCAGAGAATCGAAGGAATGAAATTTGCCGGCGGAAAGTTAAACGGCAAGAGGATTGTCATTGCGTGGACGGGCATAGGCAAAGTCAACGCCGCTATGACAACTACATTGCTGATAGAGCACTTCAGGCCGAACGAAGTAATCTTTACAGGTGTCGCAGGCGGTATAAATCCCAGGCTGTCACCCGGAGATATAGTGATAGCTGAGAAAACGGCCCAGCACGACTTGGGGACACTGTGGCCGGACGGCTTTGAGCATAGAGGAGCGAGAAACCCTCTCGATGGCTGGCAAAACCCTGTTTTCTTTCCCGCAGACGAGCGACTTTTGAAATTGGCCGAACAAGCAGCCGAACAAGTCAAGCTTGAAACAATAAAGACGAGCATTGGAGAAAGAGCTCCGAGGATTGTAAAGGGCGTGGTTGTTACAGGCGACGTTTTTGTTGCGTCACCTGAGAAGTGTACTGAATTGCGCAACGAGCTCGGCGCGGATGCAGTAGAAATGGAAGGAGCAGCGGTGGCTCAAATTTGCTATCAACAGGGGATTCCCTGTCTCGTGATACGCAGTATCAGCGATAAAGCCGATGAGAAAGCGAGGGAAGATTTGGGCATGTTCCACACGATGGCGGCTAAAAACTCTGCCCGCCTCGTTGCCGGGATAGTCGGGCTTTTAGGTTCGGAGCTTTCTGTTGAAAAAAGCCAGAGGCGGCAGTAATATCATTGGGGGCGGTGGATAAACGATAGCAAGGCAGTGCGGTAAAAATTCAGGGGGTTAAAAATGGTCGATAAATTTTTTGGACTGCGGGAAAAACAGACAACTGTCAAAATCGAGCTCGTGGCGGGAGTAACAACATTTCTCACAATGGCATATATCATTTTCGTCAATCCGACCATTCTAAGCTCGACAGGGATGGACAAAGACGCCCTGATAGCTGTTACCTGCATAGTTACTGCCATTGCCACGCTTATCGTAGGGGTGTTCGCGAAAGCGCCGATAGCGATGGCGCCGGGGATGGGACTTAACGCCTTTTTTGCTTATCTTGTCGGCTCCGGGAAAATGGATTGGCAGACCGCGCTGGGCGTGGTGTTTCTCTCCGGATTGTTCTTTTTGATACTAACTCTATTGGGCTTGAGAAAAAGAATTGTAGGGGCAATACCGGCGTCTCTTATTTCCGCTATTGCAGTCGGCATCGGGCTGTTTATTACCTTCATAGGACTGAAAAATCTCGGCATCGTTGTCAAAGATGAAAATACGTTTGTCTCGGCAGGACCGCTAACGCTAACAGTTCTTATAGGTCTCTTTGGTCTGCTGGTAATGATTTTTTTCGAGATGAGGAAGATAACCGGAGGCCTTATTATCGGGATTTTGGCTTCTACCGCCCTGGCAGCTTTATTTAAGAAGATAGAAATGCCGCAACGCTTCATCTCATTACACTTGAATGTACAGGCAATCTCTTTTCAATTGAATATTCTTGGCGCTCTGAAATGGAGCTTTTTCGCAACTATCTTTACCTTGATGTTTGTAGATATGTTTGACAGTGTCGGAACGCTGGTAGCGTGCTGTCACCAGGCAAATATGGTTGATGAAAATAACAAAATAAAGGGGCTGGACAGGTTATTGAGAATCGATGCTATAGCAACTATGATTGGTGCTCTGTTGGGGACATCAACCACCACGGCGTATATTGAATCCGCAGCCGGTATCGAGCAGGGCGGACGAACGGGGTTGACTTCGATGGTTACGGGCGTTTTGTTCCTGCTGGCATTATTGTTTGTGCCGATTGTGGGGATAGTGCCGGAATATGCAACGGCGCCGGCGCTTATTATGGTCGGGCTGTTTATGATGAAGGAAGTTAAGAAAATAGATTTTACGAATTTAGAAGAAGCGTTTCCCGCGTTTATTATAATGGTGATGATTGCTTTGAGTTACAGTATCAGTACGGGACTGGCGTTCGGGTTTATCTCATTTACCCTTATAAAAATAGTGTCGGGCAAGGCAAAGGATGTTAAGCCGGCGATGTGGATTATTGCGATTTTGTCCATACTGTTTTTGACACTGGACCGCCTGCCCGGTATGATTGAGTACTTAAAGAGTCTCACGTGATTCAGGATAAGGAGACAGAAAGGTCAATTATGAAAGGGTTCCAAAGCATCACAATAATCTTTTTCCTGGCCGTCGGCCTGCTTATCTCAGCCGCGCCGAGTCCGGCGTTTGCGAAAAACACTATGCGGATTACGATGGAGGAAAACATCGTGTCCGTTTATGCAGGCGAAAACCTTCTGCTGCGCTATCGTTACGAGAACGTACCTTTCAAACCGTGCGCTCAGCAGTTGTTCTCACCGGGCGGGGTCAACGTTCTGCGCGATGCCCCTGCCGACCACCTGCATCATCACGCCCTGATGTTCGCCGTCAAAGTAAACGGCGTGAATTTCTGGGAGGAGACTCGGGTTGCCGGCCGGCAGGTACACAAGTCCTTTACCAACACGAGAACCGATGTAAAAACGGAGGTGGAGAATGACAAACGCTTCGAAATGCGCCGCGCAGGCTTCACGGAACTCATCGACTGGATTAATCCCAGCCGGGAACTGTTATTGAAAGAGCGCCGCACAATTGAGGTCGGCCAGGGAACGGACCTGGGCGCCACCGTTTTGACCTGGCAGTCTAAGTTTGAACCGCCTCCCGGGAAGAAATCCGCCACGCTGACCGGCTCTCATTACCACGGCCTGGGTATGCGTTTCGTCAAATCGATGGACACCGGCGGCCGGTTCACTAATGCCGACGGCAAGCCGGGCACTGTCTTCCGGGGTGACGAACGGCTTGTACGCTCGACCTGGTGCGCCTACACCGCCAATGCCAACGGCAAACCCGTTACCGTAGCTATGTTCGACCATCCGGACAACCCGCGTCACCCGGCAACGTGGTTCACTATGACCAAACCCTTCGCTTACCTCTCGGCTACGATGGAGCTGCACAAACAACCGCTGAAAGTAGCGTCGGATAAACCGCTTGTGTTGCGGTATGCCGTGGCCGTCTGGGACGGCCAAGTCGAAACGGAGCAAATCAACCAGCTTTATCGGCGCTGGAGCGCTAAATAAATGTGAGCCATTGGAGGAAAAAAAGATGGACATTAAAATTACAAGTTCGGCCTTTGAAGAGGGCGGCTTAATTCCGCCTAAGTACACCTGCGACGGTTCGGATATTTCTCCGCCGTTGCAGTGGGAGGCGGTCCCTGAAGGCACTAAGAGCATCGCTCTTATATCCGACGACCCGGACGCCCCGGTGGGGACCTGGGTGCACTGGGTTTTGTTCAATCTGCCGGCAGAGACCAAAGAGCTGGCGGAGAACATTCCGCCCGATAGCACCCTGCCCAATGGAGCCAGGCAGGGGACAACTGACTTTGGCAGGATTGGCTATGGAGGCCCCTGCCCGCCGAGCGGCACGCACAGATACTTCTTTAAGATTTACGCGCTGGATACGGAAGTTGACCTGCCCGCCGGCGCCGACAAAAGCCAGTTGCTCAGGGCTATGCAAGGCCACATCCTCGGCCAGGGACAGTTAATCGGCAAATACAAAAGGCAATAGAGTTCATAGTTATGAGTTCGTAGCTCATAGACAGGAAACTACAAACAATGAGCAATGAACTACGAACAATGAACCAAGAATTTAGAAGTTTTCCAGTATAGCGGCTGTGTGAATTGCAAGCAGCATCAGGTAGTCCAGGTCGCTGAGACTGTACTGTTCGCCGTCCATAGCGTTATCGACGTACAGCACGCCGAAGCAGCCGGTCGGGTCCATAACAGGCGCTATCATTGCAGAGCGTATTTTTTCATCTTCTATTTGAGCTGAAACCTGCGGCAGGAGTAAGAACTGGCCTTTTTCAACGGCTTGATTGATTTTTACGTTAAGTTTTATTTGGCTTAGTTCGACCGTTCGGCCGTCTCGTTCTTTGCCTGCGTGACAGGTCATTGGGCCGGTTGCCTGGTTTCTTAGAGCGCACCAGGTATGATATGCACTGAACTGCCTTAATATGATACTCAATAAGACCTGGAGCACTTCGTCGAGGCCGTTGGCTTTGCAGATTGCCTCGGTGGCCTGCAGAAAATCTTGTGCCCTTTTGGCAGGTAATGTAATATCGGGGGCGTGCTCGACATCCGGCTTTCTCACTATAATCTGCGAGTCGCGAGTAGTTGTTGTGAGCGTATCTTCCGGACGAATCGGTTTCTCTGCCTCGGCCTCATCTTCGAGATAGACTTCGATAGTAAAATCAGTTATGCGAAGGCAATCACCGGTTTTAATTTCGGCTTTGTGGATTGCCTCGTCGTTTAGATACGTTTTGTTCGCCGAATCCAGGTCTTCAGCCATCCATTTTCCGTCCTGCGTGGTAAAGATTACAGCGTGCTGTCTTGAGACTGTTTTGTCGGGCAAAAAGACCTGGCTATTGCTGTGTCTGCCGATATAGACAGGCCCGCTGCTGAATCGAAGCTCGCTGACAGTGCGATTACTTTTTTTTACAACCAAACGCATCAGCTTTGCTCCCTGCATCTGGATTCTGAAGTTCCCGTATTTTATTATTCATAATCTGGCATAATTTGTCAAGTAAATTCCTTCTATGCCGCAATAGTGGGTTTTGCCTGAACTTGTTATACGGCAATTATCGGCAATTTCGCACAGGTTGTTAAGCGAACAACGGATTTCGCAAATTGCACAGATTTTTCAGTATCTGGTTTGTGGGTTTGGGTGTTGGGGGGTTCAGACCGTCATTACAACCCAATTTTTGTCCTGTAAGGAGGGGGCTTTTGCTGTAAAAAATTCAAACCTGTTAAAATCACGACCGATAAGGTCCGAAGAAGCATTATATAATCGCTGTGCCTTGAAGGGGCTGCGATTGTCGGCTTTATCTACAAAAGTACCGGTTCACTTTAACCGATACTTTAATGTAATTTTGTTTTCAAGTAAATGGGGGCGGTTATGACTATTGGCACCAGGTGATTGTCAGAGAAGACATACAATATTGAGTGTGCCGGCCAGGGAAATTGTCACCTGCAGGAACGGCTGAGTCACTGTTCAAAAAAAAATGGGGGCGAAGGAAACGCTGATGGAGAACAAAGAGCGGTTCAGCAATTTAGTCAAAAGCAAGATAAGGAATGTCTATTCTGATTGTTCGATAACTTCCTTCCGGGCCCGGCTGAAAGTAGGGGACGTGATGACCAAGGATGTGATTACCATTTCCCCCGATGAAACTGTGGTTTCGGCCACGCAGGTGATGTCCGAGAATAACATTTCCTGCGTCATTGTTGTAGATAATGGCAGTGTGGTGGGCATCCTTACCGAGACCGATGTCCTCAAAAAGGCTGTGGCCAAAGAGAAGGATTTCGATAAGCTAAGCGTAGGGGAGATAATGTCCTTTCCGGTGGAGAGTATATCCTCTGATTTGTCTGTCCTTGAGGCCGGCAAAATTATGGAGGAAAAGCACATCGAGCGACTGCCAATCCTGAAGAAGAGACGATTGGTGGGGATTGTAACTCAAACGGACATCTTCGGGGCGGTAAAACAGAAGCTGCAAGAGGAAGAGGCGGAGCTCCGCAAACAAAACGAGCTCCTCAATAACATTTTGGAATGCCTGACACATCCCTTCTATGTTATTGACGCTAATGATTACACAATTAAGATGGCCAATTCAGCCGTGTGGCCGGGAAAGTTGCCCGAAAAAGCAACCTGCTATATGATTTCCCATAAACGGGATAAGCCTTGTGATGGGGCCGACCACCTCTGTCCGCTTGAAGAGGTCAAAAAAACCGGAGAACCGGTAACGGTAGAGCACGTCCATTACGATAAGGATGGGGACCCTCGAAACGTTGAAGTTCACTGTTACCCCATTTTTGATAATGAAGGAAATGTTACTCAGATAATTGAATATTATCTGGATGTTACCGAGCGCAAGCAGACGGAAAAGGCGCTGCGGCGTTTTGGAGAACAGCTTATCACTTTGATTGAGGTCACCAACGAGCTGGCCACAACCGATTCCTTCGACGACCTCTGTCGCCGTGCCGTCGAGCTCGGACGAAGCCGCTTAGGGTTTGACCGCCTGGGCATCTGGTTTCGCTCCGATGAACCCGATACCATAGTCGGTTCGTTCGGCGTGGACGAAAACGGAGACATCTGCGACGAACGCGACAAGAAAGCCAAACTCAACCCCGATACCCCTGATGGAAGGGTTTTGCTGGGCAAAGAGCCCTTTGTTTTTGAAAGCGAGCTGCCACTGACCAACCACAAAGGGCGGGTCGTCGGGCAAACTGCTCAGGTCTTCGCCGGCATCTGGGATGGCGAAAAGGTCATCGGTCATATCAGTATGGACAACCGAATCATCAAAGGCGCTATAACCGAGCAGCAATGTGAGCTGCTGCGTCTCTTCGCAGCCACCATTGGATATCTCGGAACACGCAAACGCGCCGAAGAAGACTTGAAGCACGCCAAGGAGCAGGCGGAAAAGGCCTGGGCGGAGCTCGAACAAACCAACCTGCAGCTTGAGGACTCCATCAAGCGTGCCAGTCTGCTGGCGCAGGAAGCGGTCGTAGCTGACCAGGCCAAAAGCGAATTCCTCGCAAATATGAGCCACGAAATCCGAACGCCGATGAATGCCATTATAGGTTTTAGCGAGGTGCTGGCAGAAGAAGAGCTGACCGATGAACAGATACATCATGTCGATATCATTCGTGAAAGCGGCGAAAACCTCCTGAAGCTCATTAACGATATTCTGGACTTCACCAAGATTGAAGCCGGCAAACTTGATATTGAGATGGTTGACTACCCGTTGGAACAGTTGCTTGCCGGCATCGAATCACTAATGCGACCGGCGGCAACGAAAAAAGAACTGACATTTGAAGTTTTGCAATGTACCGAGCTGCCTGAGCGGATACACACCGACCCTGTTCGATTGCGTCAATGTTTGACTAATCTTGTAAATAACGCCATTAAATTTACTGCAAAAGGACACGTATATGTAAATGTTTCTCTGCAGGAGGTCAACGATAAAGGGCCCTCTGAACCATATCTCCGTTTTGACGTCGAGGATACCGGAATCGGCATCCCCGCTCACAAGCAGGAATTGATATTTGAGGAGTTTATGCAGGTGGACGGAAGCAGCACTCGCAGATACAGCGGCACGGGCCTGGGATTGCCTATCACGAGACAGTTGGCACATCTTCTCAGTGGAGAACTTTCTCTAACCAGCCAGGAGGGCAAAGGCTCGGTGTTCTCGCTTACAATTCCAGCAGGTGTTGATGTAAAATCGCAGCCATTGTTTAACAAATACGATTTTGTAAACAACTTAAACAAGGAGCGGGACGTTCCAGAGCAGGCTGAATTCACCGGCCGGGTTTTAGTTGCAGAAGATAGTCTGACCAGTCAGATGCTTATTGAACTGCTGCTGGAAAAGATGGGCTTGCAGGTAACAATAGCCCAGGACGGCAAAGAAGCGGTCGATAAAGCCCTCAGCCAGCCGTTTGAGCTGATATTTATGGACATACAAATGCCTAATATGAACGGATATGAGGCCACAAAAATCCTTCGGAGAAAGGGATTGAAAACTACAATAGTCGCTCTGACCGCCTATGCAATGAAGGGCGACGGCGAAAAATGCATTGCTGCCGGCTGTAGTGATTATATGGCCAAACCAATCGACCGCAGGCAGTTGCTGCAAATAATTCGCAAATATTTGCTTTCAGAGAGCACGGCTCTGGGTGAAAAAAACAATTCAGTCAAGTCCCGGGTAGATGAGCTCAGCCGGCTTTGCTCAAGTGAGAAATCTCCGGAAGTCCGGCCAACAGGGTCGGCTGATGCTCGAAAGAAGGAAAGTATAATTGATTGGGCGCTTATTGAGGAAGTATGCGGTGATGAAGATGTGATTAAAGATATTGTCGAAATATTTTTGGAGGATGGCCCCCTGTGTATAGAATCCATTGCCGGCGCAATAAAAGCTAAAAAGCCGGCAGATATTCAATTGTACGCTCATAAGCTAAAAGGGGCGGCTTCGCATGTGGGCGCCGCACGATTGTCGCAGACCGCTTATCAGCTTGAGTGTGCCGCGCGAAAAAAAGATATGGCGGCAGCCGCTTCGCTTTTTGAGGATGTGCAGGCCGAGTTCGAGAAAGTGGAGTCGTTTTTGTCCGGGGCCGACTGGATTGAAATAGCAAAACAACAGGAAAATAAGGAACAAGCGAAACAATTAAAAAGTAAATGAAAAAAACAATTAAACAAGGGAGTTTATATGAAATGCCTGATTGTAGAAGATGATTCTACCGCCTGCAAACTATTGCAGACATACCTGGCGGATTATGGCGATTGCTTCATTGCTGTTAACGGGCATTCGGTATTTATTCCGCCCGAACCGACGGTTGTAAAGCATCAAAAAGCATCCGGATGCACGTGACAACGAAACCGGCTCAAAGTGACGGGCAATACAGCGCAAAGAAAATTATCAATAGCGCTGCCACAAGGATGTAAAACACTGTCTCTACTGTTCTTTGAAGCTCGGGATTTTCAATCTTATCTATGAAAAATAATGGCAGGCCCACGATTATCAATATGCTGGCAAAAGCAATAGTCATAAACAAACAGAGTGACCTTAATATTATAGAAGCTTCTTTATCATACAATACTTTCCGCCACATGTCTCCGCAGAATCCGCACCTGAAACGAATACGTACGAATGGCATATAGGATGCCAGGGGATTAATAACATCGTTGGAATCGCAACTGTCGCAGTAGTTCTGCAGTGGATGGCAGGGCTTAAGACACTTCGGACAAAGTGGCCGGGCATCAGCCGGGATAAACTCATCTGCGAGTTGCTCAGCTTCTTCAAAGCCACCAGCAGGCAAGTTATTGTGACCTTGTTCGCTCATATCAGTATTAATTATATCAGCTTCATTATAAATCGGCCAGAGTTATTACCTTTCCTGCGCCGATGTTTATATAGTTCTCGCCGAAATACTTCTCGAATAAAGCTCTCGCTTTGTCGCCGGTACAGTGACAGGGGCCGACATAACGCACGTGCCATTGCTTGAAAGCCGAAATGATTTTTTCGATTTTACCTCTGGATGCCCATTCGAGATGGAAACCGCCCATTACCAGAAGGAAATCGTCCTTCACTAAATCTTTTGCTATGTTTACGATGTTCACAATGCCCGGATGCGCACAGCCGGTTATTACTACCAAGCCCCTTTCCGTCCGGATAACTAAAGACTGCTCCTTTATCCATTTTCCAAGCTGGCCCGTGGAATAAACATTTTCACAAATCTTCATCGGCTGTTCGACCTCAATCATTTTTGCCCCGTGTGCCTGCACGTTATCTTTAAATTTTTTTGGAAATGATTCTGGCAGATAGACGGTAACGTTTGGATTCTTTTCGGGAAGGCTGCCCAATCCGCCGGTATGGTCGCCGTGGATGTGAGAGAGAACGACGGTATCTATTTTGTTAGGGTCCACCGCTAATTTTTCCATATTACTGAGCAATAATGAACCGTCTCCGCCGGTATCGAAGAGGATAGTCTTCTCAGGGCCGGTTATAAAACAGGAAAAACCCCAGGCGGTTTCCAGCCCCTGCTTATACGGATTATTGTCATAAACAACTGTAATGGTTAGCTCGCCGGCGCCGGGTGCCGAAACAGCTTCTGTTTTCTCACTCATAATTTCTCCTTCTCTTTGAGCACATGTGGTTAGGAAAATAATTACTCCCAACACAACAACGGCTGCTAATAGTAAAATAACTATGGCCGATATTCTTCGCATCTGTTTTTACTCCCTTACAGAAAATAATCATTATAGCCGCTAAAGTGCCAGGAAAGCAACTCCTTGGAGCAAAATATAGGTTGTTCCCGGACGAAGGACAAACTGCCGGCTCGTTGCAGGCTTGGGAATGGCCGATAAAACGGTAATACAGCAGGTGACACACTCGAGTTTTCCGAAAGTGCCGCAATTTCACTTGACATTTTTCTCTCAATCAGATACAATGCTATTTATTCAAGGATGGTGGTGAGGAAATGTCCTTTTGTTTCCTGCCAGACTGCTAACGGTAAAACCGGTTTTTTATCCGTAGAGGGTTTTTGCCTGTTTCCACAAGTGAGGGTGTAAGATGAAATGTATAGTGCTGATGACCCTGGCAATTTTCGTGTTGATAATGACCCCAAACGACGGATTTTGTGATGATTCATTACTCAATCTCGGGCCTGAAGAGCTTGTCAAGGCCAGCGGCATTGACATCTATGTCGGCACGTACTCGGTGCCGTCCTTTGTGGACTGGGACAACGACAACCTCAAAGACCTCGTCATCGGTACGGGAAGTGGATATGTGCGTGTGTATCTGAACGACGGAGCGGAATCCGCCCCGAGCTTCTCGGATTACTTTTATGCCCAGTCCAACGGGGCCAATCTTTATTGTCCTCCGTCCGGCTGCCTGGGCTGCTTCCCGCGCGTCGTCTATTGGGATGCGGACGCACGCAAGGACCTGCTTGTGGGTCAGGCCGATGGAACCGTCAAAATCTTCCTCAACGTCGGCGCCGATACCGACCCGAACTTCGATGGCGGAACGTTCCTCCAGGTCGGTCAGCCCGGCGCAAAGACAAACATCGACGTAGAATATCGTGCGACACCCTCCGTTGTGGACTGGAACAATGACGAAAAGAAAGACCTGGTCGTTGGAGCCCTCGACGGCAAAATCCACATATTTATCAACGAAGGGACCGACACCGAGCCTGATTTTCTCATAAAAACCTTTGCCAAGGAAAACGGTTCGGACCTGCTTGTGCCGGGCCAGAGGTCAAGTCCCGACGTTTTCGATGCGGATTTCGATGGTAAGAAAGACCTTCTTGTAGGCGACACCAATGGCCGGCTTTTGTTCTACAGCAACGTTGGAACAGATTCGGCCCCGACTTTCTCAGGCTATTCGCTCGTCGAATCCGCCGGCGTTGATATCGACCTTCCGAGCTCGCGCTCCAGGCCGTTCGTGTGCTACTGGACAGGGGACGGCTACTTCGGTCCGATAGATGCCTACCCCGATGTGCTCATCGGGGCAAGCGATGGCAAAGTGCATCTGTACGAGGGCATACCTGAAATCGGCGACCTCGATGGCGACGGCCGTGTAAACTTCGCAGATTTCGCCTCGTTCGCTATTTATTGGAGGCAAACCAACTGTGGTGAATGCGGTGGGGCTGACCTCGCCAATGATGATGGCAAAGTCGACCTGGATGATTTGCGGCAGTTTGCTGCAAACTGGCTCTCAGGCGTTGAATAGCTGAATCCCGCACCAAAAGAGCTTCGGCTCCCGCCGTTTTGGTGCGGGGCTAATCCAATTTCAGACGGAAGGGACGCCGCTCCCGGCTCAATCGGGGCTTACACCCTTTTTTTCCTTACCCGGAAATCACAATTCTTCAAGAGAGGTCCCCTTTTCGGAATAAATCGCAAAATGGGAACCCGATTCATTGCAGTTTGCCATAGGCGGATTTGGCAACGCACAAAACAAAACCTCAATCCCCACGCAAAACCGGGCAGCATAACCCTCGCTCGGAAAACTTGCTGCACCTAATGTGGTTTAGGATATCGACGATGCGTATTTTTTATTAGCAATGGGCCGGTTTTTGCGTATAATCAAGAACTTATACGCCATTGTGAGGCTGAATGGTGGTTTGTTGATGGCTCGATTCAGAGCTTTATGTGGGAAACCTCTGATTGTCTGAATTTGAAGGAGATGATGATGTTTAAGTATCAACTATTTAGTGTGCTGTCGGTTGTTTGCCTCGTGGGCTTCGGCTGTAGTGCCAGTGCAGGCATCCGCGTTGTTGACCAGCCGAACACT
>Ga0114919_10001829_pt1 | contig 17096 bp, 16 predicted proteins | sample BlataG_FD_88682 | JGI IMG/M metagenome (GOLD analysis project Ga0114919, IMG submission 88682) | Deep subsurface microbial communities from Black Sea to uncover new lineages of life (NeLLi) - Black_00105 metaG | ecosystem: Environmental > Aquatic > Marine > Oceanic > Sediment | place: Atlantic... | reverse complement strand
TAATTTTTGTGGTTTTAATCTTTTGTTCGGGTTTTCCCCCCTTTTTTATTTTTGGGATTTTTTTTTTTCCTCCCCCCCCCCCCCCCCGTTTGAATGACTACTACATTCTTACTTCTTGATTTGCCTTTTCGTTTTTGAGCGTAGAGAGAGCAGGTGTTTGGAGAGTTAAAAGTTTACTATTTTTTACATTCATTGGTCTTGAAGAGGGACAAAGGAGTAATGTAATACAATAAATACTAAATTTCAGCTTGCAAGAAGGTTTGAGCGAGCCAATCGCAACACACACAGAGAGAGAGACGCGAGAGATCTGTCGGGAGCGATGAGAGTAGAAGATACTTTTGTATTCACTTGGGACCACCAGTAACTGCATTAGTATCCAGAATATCAGAACAGAAGATTTAGATCAGTCTAGACGAGAGGCAAAGTCACACTTCTGGCCTTTCAATTTTAATACATTGATGCGTGCTTATCTATTGAAAGGGTGCAGAAACATTCGTTTTTATCCGAATATAAAACTCCCAACACATCAAAACATACCATCGTTCATCATACCACTCTTCCATACCTCATCTCACCGCTTCACCACTCATCCCATCTCCGCAACTCGACGTCCCACCGCCACTACCCCTTCCTCACAGTCCAACAATAACAACATCAAGATGGAGGTCACCCGCCATAACTTTGACACTATCCTCCCACACATCAAACAAGCTTTAGACGAATGCACCTTCTTCTCATTTGATTGCGAAATGACGGGCCTCTTTTTAGGAGATCGCAATCAAGGCTCCTTTTTTGATGACATTGAGGAACGGTATGAAGAAACCCTGGCATCTTCTAATGCCTTTGTTATCAACCAATTTGGCCTCAGCATCTTCATACCTTCTCCCAACATCACATCCACATCTTTAAATACAACAACAACAACAGCCATAAATACAAATGAACAACAGAATTGGCAAGTCAAGACTTTCAACATTTACGTCTTTCCCCGCCCCACCTCTGAATCTGGCATCAATTCTGAGGTCAGATTTACCTCTCAAGCCACCAGTCTCGACTTCTTAGCTAGGTGCCACTTTGATTTCAATAAATGGATCCATGATGGTGTTTCTTATACAACCTTATCATCCAGGGATTATAGATTGTCTGGGATAGAGAGAGAATACAACAACAACAACAACAACAACAATAATAATAATAGTGGTGGTAGTACTTCTAATAATGGTAGTACGTATAGGGAGAGAGCAGAAATAGTGCCTACAAAAGAGGAAGATATAATATTCGTAGCTGATACGATATTTTCCATAAAACAATGGCTACAAGATCCTACGATTGATAGCTGGAAAGAGCCGTTGTACTTAAAATCGGCTAATAGTTATCAACGTGCCTTGCAGTATCAAGAGTTGAGAAGAAGAGAGCAGTTCACTTCAGAACTCCTCCTCTTGGGAAGTAATGGTTATGGTATGAGTGGTGATGCTAATAATGTAGAAGAAAGAGGAGAGTTGTATGCAGAGAGAGACACTGATCCTGAAACCAACAAACCCCGTCTCGTCATCTCCCTCATGACCACATCTCAAATAGAACAACGCAAACTCGAAGAAAGACAAGCTAAAGAAAGAATTATCAACCAAGCTGCTGGATTTTCCACTGTCTTTGAGCTCCTCCGTGACAGTCAGAAACCAGCAGTAGGCCACAACCTGGGCTTTGATCTAGCGTATTCACTCCATTCCTTTGTCAAGCCGCTGCCTGCTAGTTGGTTAGAATATAAGCAGTTGATTGCCATGTGGTTTCCTGGAGGGGTTTATGATACAAAGTATCTTGCATCCAAGTTGTTGAATGAGAAGTATATAATGATGAAAAAAGCCGGTGGTGGCGGTGGTCACATGAATGATGATGCCACCACTAGAGCAGCATCAGGATTGGTTATTAAGTTGTTACAAGACACATCACTGGGATCTTTATACAATTCTCTGACTAAAGGAGAAGATCTATTTGCCCAGTCATTCAGCAACCAACTAACCCTTGACTCTTCACTCCCAACTGGTACTGATGGCAGTACTATGCTGGTAGATGGCAATACAATCCACAATCTCAACCTCAACATTCAACATGCACCTGGATACAACAGGTATAAAGATGTAGATGCAGTTGAAGCATTTGCACATGAAGCTGGATTTGATGCATACATGACTGGAGCTGTGTTTCTCCATCTATGTGGATTGTATCACCGTCACACTTTATCACCATCACAGCAACAAGAAGATGATATCACCATCATGCCAATGGAAGAAGATAATAACAACAATAATATCAAGAGAGAGCAACAACCAGGACCATCCATAACAACAACAACAACAACAACAACAACAACTTGTAGATCCTATTTACAAGCAGTAGAGCCATATGTTAATAGAATGAATATATCAAGATCAGATATGGAATATGTTGCATTAGTAGGTCCTGATACTCCTTTATATAGACCACAGGTACTACATGTCACCAACTTTGCTGGAATACCTTCTCTTACTACTGCCACTACTACTGCCACTGCTACTACTACTACTACTACTACTACTAATGATGATGATGATGAGCAGCAGCAACAGCAGCCTTATTTACCAAGGAATGCTGAATTGTCCAGAAGATTGGGCGAGAAACTAAACCAACAAAGAGACCAATCTACTACTACTACTCCATCAGCATATGTGAGGGTGACGAGTGTGTCTACTGGACTGCTGGTAGATGTTGGGGATGAAGGTTCAGTAGATATGGCTGCACAGTGGATACGAACAATGTATCCTGGATGTGAGGTGCAGGAGTATGCTGTGTATGCTGAGTTGAAGAGGCAGGCTAGGGAAGAAGCTACTGCAATAGCAGCTGCTGGTACTAGTGGTACTGTGCAGGCTGGCGCTGGCTACGGCAGTGGTGGTGGTGGTGGTGGTGGTGGTACGGGAAGACCATTAAGAAAGAGACAGAGAACTGATGATAATAATAATGGTGATGGTGGCAGTGATAATGATGAGAAGAAGGCAAGTTGGTGTCCTATCATGTGAGTTATCTATAGTTGTTGTTAAACAGGACATCCTATAGATTTCAAGTATATCCTCATTTCCTGGGGACTGCCAGTAAACACAACCTTACCATCATGCATATAGCTGACACCATCAGCCCAATCGAGTTCTTCTAATCTATGTGTTACCCATAATGCTGTAACTGGATTTCCATCTGTTCTTTCACTTGACATGTTTTTATCTCTTTTTGTCTTCACCTTGCGATCGGATACTAATTGAGTCCGTGTGCTGGTGACGGATGAAGATGCCGCTGCTGCTGATGTTGAAGTACCACCTTCTTCATCCTCATTACTACTACTACTACTACTGGTACTACTTGCATCACTACGGTACGACTGATTCTGCACTATATCTTTAACACAATTCAAAACAGATATTTGATCTTCACCATCTAAAAACGTCGTCAGCTCGTCCAAGAGTAGGACACGAGGAGATTCAGCAAGAGCTCCTGCAATGGCCAGCCTCTGTTTCTGACCTCCACTCATTGATGATGTGGGCCTATCTGCCAGATGTAGGAGGCCCACTCTGTCCAGAGAAGCTCTGGCCAGAGCCTGAGCTGCTGCTGGAGGGAGGGAGTACCGCCCCAGTCCAAAAGCGGCATCTGCTGCGGCTGTGGGCATGACAACTTGGTGGTCGGGATTTTGAAAGACAAGAGCTGTAGGGGAGTTAATGTAGATGGATCCTGATTGGGGGGTGATGAGGCCTGCGAGGAGGCGGAGGATGGTGGATTTACCGCAGCCGTTGAGGCCGAGAAGCATGTGGAGGGTGCCGTGAGGGACGTAGAGAGTGAAATCGTCGAGGACTTGTTTTGGGGGGGTTGTGGCGGTTGCTGGGAGGGAATAGTTGATGTTTGATATGTGTATGGCTATGTCAGGTGATGCGTGATGAATGTGGGTGTGAATGGCGTGAATTTTAGGTGTTAGCTTGGAGAACGGTTCAGGTGATTGAATCCAACATCTTCCTGGTTTTATTCTCGGGCTTTGCATGAATGCTCGATCTACTGGCATGTTTGTTGTATGGATTGCATGAAATTTCTATTGACATGCATGCTCAACGTTTAAATGGTGCATAGGAAGCTAAAACTGAAGAATATCATCTCCCCATGCCCTGAATCTTTTACTCTACTCACTGGTCAAAGATTGGGATTCTCCTGCAGATCAGCAACAGAATTAGCAAAAATGAAAGCTACAGTTGATCTGGTATACGACTGCCACTGTGATCTTGGGGAGTCTCCTGTATGGGATGCCAAATCCAAGACACTATTCTTCATAGACATCAATAGCAACACAATCCTTGGATTTAAACCAGCAGACTCCACCAATTTCACCATCCAGCTTGATGAACCTGTAGGCACAATAGTTCCAACAACTCAAAACAACCGTCTTCTCGCAGCTACTCGCAGCAACGTCTTGCTCATTGATCTCGACGCTCGTGTTCCAACCAACACCGTCCTCGCCACCGTCCCTCCCGACCACGGCATCTCCGACGACATCCGCTTCAATGATGGCAAAGCCTCCCCTCAGGGTGCCCTCATACTTGGAAGAATGCACCTCAAGTGGAGAGACGGCAACCGAGGCAGACTTTATGCCCTCCGTCCCTCTCGACAACAGCAACAACAAAACCAACAACTACCCTACATTCTCGAACAAGTCTTAGACACATCCCACGTCCACCTCCCCAATGGAATGACCTGGAAATCATCTAATTCTTCCCAACCCCAACTCCAATTACCATACACGTTCTACTTTGCAGACAGTGGATCAGAAACAATCACCGCCTACGATACCGACTCTGATGGCATCCCCATCCCTTCCACTGCCACCATCATCTCCAACCGACCAACCAACCACACCCACGTTCCCGATGGACTCACCATAGACTGCAATGGCAACCTATGGGTAGCTCTAGGCGAGTCAGGAAGTGTAGTGTGTTATAATAGTACTACTGGTGAGGAGGTGGGGAGAGTGGAGCTGCCAGTGAAGAGACCAACTGCTTGTACTTGGGGTGGAGAGGAGCTGGATGAGCTCTATGTGACTACTAGAGTGGAGAGTGGAGAGGGGAGGAGTGAGCATCATGGTGGGTTGTTTAGAGTGAAAGTAGAGGGGGTGAAAGGAGTGGCTGCTGCTTATGAATTTGTATTATAAATAGTTAGTTAGCTAGTTACTTTAGATAGCTGGGTAGTTGTAAGGGCGGTATTTGTAAAACCTTCTCCTTTAGACAGATATTCTATCTATTACGGAGACAATTGACAATTGACACTTGCTGCTGCTGCTGCTGCTGCTGCTGCTGCTGCTGTTGTTGTTGTTCTTTCTCTACACCATCCTCTTCCCCCTCTCCTCATCTTCATCCAAAGCCTTCTCCAATGTAGGCAACTCCACCATCTGTCCACTAAGATATTCCACCTCGATACCTACCACTTTATACATCTCAACATCAAGCAACTTCTTCACTCCCTCTACCACCACCAACCCATCATCATCACCATTTTTATTATATAAGCCTCTCAATATGGCCTCTCTAGATAACAATAACACCATGGTCATCCTCTCTGCTACAATATGCTCCGAGTCAACCGCAGCAATGGGTGATGATAGATCTTCTATATGCTGAGAAAGACCAGTATTCATCTTTTCGTCGTTGTTGTGTTGTTGTTGTTGTTGTTGTTGTAGATGCGCATGTGTTCCACATGTTGACACCTTCACAACACTATTACTACTACTATTAGTATTATAAAAAAGGGCTTGGGAGATTAGGTGATACAGGGGCATACTTCGCAGTTCATGGAGGAATGTTTCAATGGCCTTGGTTTGGATACATACCCCAGCACTGCAAGTACCTCCCGCTGTTCTTACTGCAACAAATGGTTTCAGTGCTTCTAATGGTGCTGATTTGACTGCTGCTTGTATCACCTCTACAGCTGTTGTACTAGTTGCTTGGTGTACCGCCCCTTCCAAGCTCTCCAAAGAGCTAGGAGAAGATGCCACAAATACATCCTTCTCACGATCATCACCACCACCACAACTACTACAATCACCATTAGCATTATTATGAGTCATCCAATGCAACGCCCTCCTCCAACTGACGGCCCTCAAATCCAAGGTGAACAAAACAGAATCCATCCTCGGATGCATCCCCAACATCATATACCCTCTGGGTTGCCTGGTAACTGGATCCAGGCTCGCCATTGCATTATACACACTCTCTAGTGGCAGCCAATGAGGGGGGTACTTGAATCTAGCTGTATCTAATATCAGCACTGCATCCTTTTCAGCAGAGTAGCCGCCAATTGGAGAAAAATGACCGTCTCCAGTTTGGTTCACATCTCTACGGCTGTACGACACGATGATATGGGTGTGAGATCCAGAAGAGCAGGCTTCTTTAACAGTGGATCGTAGCTGCTCTAGTGTGAAGGTTCCATAAGGAAACACGTCTACTTTAGCCCCATTGCACCGTGCTAGACATGCAGCTTGTTCCAATGTGACGCCCTCTTCCTTGACCTTACTCAAGGGATGGCAACAGTCTAACATTTCCTCGTGGAACCATCTCCATGGTCCTTTCCAGGTTCTCCTCGGGTCTATAGAGAGGGTGTTTAGGACCATGGCCACAGAGGCGAGTCCGCAAAAGGCAGGTTCATCCTGTGTTCTGAATTGCTCGATGAGAGGGAAGAAGGAGTTGCAGGTGCCATGATCGAGGGCCTGGGCAAAGATGCGTTTGCCTTGGGAGGAAGAGAAGGGGATCGCAGGGGGTTTGAGTTCTCTTTTGTAAAATGTGCGGCTGAGTCCTGGTGGAGCTAGTTGTTGTTGTTGTTGTTGTTGTTGGGGAGGGGACATGGAGTCTGGGGCTGCTCCGATGTTTTGAAAGCGTTGGGAAGCGGAGGAAGACGATGGCGGTAATGACAGACAGCAAGTTATGTGTTGCTGTCCACTACGAAATACTGTGACTAGTTGCTTATTGAATTGAGACCGTGATACAGCTGTTTGTAGCATAGAAGCCGGTGTGCTTCCCTTTGAAAAAAAGTGGAATCCGTTTCAAATTTGATTTGTTCTGATACCGCTAGCTTTTGATAATTCAAATTGAGAGAGGGAGAGAGTGGAATAAAGAGATACAGTTTTCATTCCCCGCGCTATTTTCAAGCGCCCGCTGCTCTCTAGAGATAAAGAGAGAGAGAGAGAAAAAGAGATTGCTATATCGACTTGAGATACAGATACGGCGGTTGATCAAGAAGAGGAATCACTACAGAGAATTGTTGACTGTGCCATCACACTCCCAGGTTTGGCTTACAAATCTATGTCTTGATTGTCTAACAATTGAGAGGCTCCATATCTATACCCCGCCTGAAACTCTTTCACAAGTCAACTCTCTCATCTACTACTTCGTCCTGGCCACAGCTGTGTTTTGCAGACGTTGGAATAAATGCCGAACACCACTGGACAGCGTGACATGTTATATCTCACGATTGTATGATTGATCAATACCGGATGCGTCTGCACTCCCATTCCTTCATTTCTATCTCAAGTTGAGCTGTGAGGCAGGCCAGGCATCAAGATCACACATTTTTTCAGCACACATCCTGGTCAATACTTTCCCCACAAACAATGAACAACTGACTCATGCCGAAATACACATACTTTGCTGGCAACTTCATCGAGGAAGACATCCTCAACGCCTGCTACTCTCCAAACAACGACAACAACAACCCTCCCATCCAAGAACTGTTCACTGCCCTTCGCAAAGGCTCTCTCATCCTTAAACACGGCAGATCTGGCCGCCCCAAGACTCACTTCTTCCGCCTCATCTCGTCAGACACTGCCCTATCTTGGAGAAGTTCCACTGGATCTATCAGGCAGGTCAATCTCAAATATGTCACTCATATCGTTGCAGGCCAGTCCTCTTCTAATTGCTTCAAGAGATGGCCCCTCTCTGATGACTCCCTCTCCTTCTCCCTCCACTATGGAACCATTAACAACGATACTACCAGTAGAACACTTGATCTGACATGCAGTGATCAACAGCAATACAACCTATGGTTCAATGGTCTCAACCTTGTATGCTCTCTCTTGTCTAAAACCAAGACAAGCAACAATCCCCCCATCATCACTACTACTACTGCTGCTGCTGCTGCTGCTGCTGCTGCTGTCACAGAATATATTCCTGGAGATTTATTATTATGGGGCTCCTCCATCAAATGCAAACCCAATATTACTAATACTACTACTGCTAATCATCATCATCATCATCATCATCATCATTGTAATTGGGAGAGGAATGCAACTCCCTCCATAGCTCCCTTCAACTCCAGACTAGACGTAGTGTGTGCAGCAGTAGGTCGTAGACATGCTCTCGTAGCCACATCTTGTGGATCTGTCTATGTATGGGGAGAAGGCGGGTCAGGGAGGTGTGGGTTGGGACATGATAGAGATCAGGCTACCCCTCAACTCATCAAGGCTCTCTCTTCCTCCTCTTCCTCTTCTGCTGATCACCAAGACCGTCATCATTATGACCATCAAAATCACAACCATGTAGTGGAAGTGGCATGTAGTGATGAAGTTTCAGCTGCTGTTACTAGTAAAGGAGAATTATATATGTGGGGGAGGATCCCTCCTTTATCTAGACCACCTCAGTTGGTGCCCACCAAGGTAGGGTTTAATAATAGTAATAATGGTGGACAAACATCATCATCATCATCATCATCAGGAGGAGGGGGAGGAGTATTTCAAATGCCCATGAATCATCATCATCACCGTACTATTAATAATAGTAGTACTCACAATCCTCCTCCTGCCAGGAACAGTGGTCTTCTTTACCATCAGGATGTCAAGATCAAACATATATCATGCGCATCATTCCACTGTGCAGCAGTTGATCAAGATGGTGGTCTATGGACATGGGGGGAAGGATTCGGGGGGAAGCTGGGGCATGGCGATCAAGAGAGTAGGGCAGAACCTCAGTTGGTGGAGGCATTTCATCATGGTGGGGGAAAGTATCATGTGACTACTGTTAGTTGTGGCGTTTGGCATACTGCTGCTATTGCTGTACGTACTACTACTACTACTACTACTAATAATAATAATAATAAGAGAGGTATACTGTTCACATGGGGCGGGGTGAATGAATCCATAGCCTTTGGTGCATCATCATCTGCATCATCAACAACAGTAGAAAAACGAGACTCCAACCGTGGCTGCCTAGGCCTAGGAGACTCTACTCTCTATACAGGCTCTCTACTGCCTCGTCCTGTTGTACACGGTAGCAGCAGAAGTAATAGTAATAATAATATTAATAATAATAGTGATATATGGCAGCAAGAATCTATTACATCCGTAGCAGCAGGGTCCCACCTGACGGTAGTAGTAACTGCATCGGGGAGAGTGTATCAAATGGGGTCCACCGGAGCGACAGTGAATGCAAAGGTAGCAGCAGTGTGTCCTTGGGAAGGAAGTACTGTGCCAGAACAGGTCAAAGGTGTTCTTACTAATGGCAGTGGATGGTTTATAGAACATGTGAGCTGTGGAATGCATCATGTAGTGGCCAGTGGGTACAAGTTGCCAGTTGAAAAGAAGGTGTCTGGTACTGATACTGGCTTGATGATGATGTCATCGCCTCTAAAGAATACTTCTACTTCTACTACTGGTACTGGTACTCTGACAACGAGGAAGACATCAACATCACCTCTTCTTCCTCCACTCCCTCCTACTCCACCCCAATCCCCAAAATACATGGTCTTCACATGGGGCCGGGGATCAGAAGGTCAGTTGGGAAGGAATAGTTCCTTGGAAGACTGTATCACCCCAACTGCCATCCTTGGAGATAGTGGCAGTACTATTAGTAGTGGTCTTGGTCTTGGTATCAGCGGTAATGGTGGTGGTGGTAGTGGTGGTGGTGGTGGTAGTAGTAACACGAGTGCATGGTCGTCTAAAGGGAGAGTTATCCATGGTGTTGCAGCTGGAGGAGCCAACAGTCTTGCTATTATAGACCATGATACCACTAAGTATGATATGGAGTGTTCTAAAGATGAGGTGGATACCATCACCAGGCAATTGGCATCTAAATTAAAAAGAGAGACCAAGGGATTATCATCATCGGCACCATCATTCAGCAATAATAATAATAGTAGTAGTAGTAGTAGTAGAAAGAAAGGTGCTATTGCTACAACTATTGCCATCCCACAATATGACAATGGTAATTATAGTGGTGGTCCACCTTCTTCTTCTTCTCTATCTACAGATGGAGGAGGAGGGATAGGGGGGTACTTATTTCGTGTTAGCCATAGTAGTAGCTCCATCATCAGTGTACATAATATGAGAGCAAGTGGTTCCTTCACCACTCTCACTAATATTACTATAAATAATAGTAATAACAACAACATTCAACAACCAAGGATGTCTCTGAATCTTAATAATAATCCACCCTTACTGAATGAAGCACAGCCACATCATCCTCTTCATCATCCTCATCCTCCTCATCACCTTTTTCATCATTACCAAGTAGATACACCTACTCCTAACAGTAATAAGACAACCTCTATCTTCAGTGCTCAAGAAGGTGGTGGTAGGAAGAGTTATGCAGCTTCATCATCGTCAATGTCACACAAAACAGATGGTGTTGGAGGAGGAGTAACCCCTCCCTCTCAGCAGCAGCAGCAGCAGCAGCAGCAGCAGCCATCATCGCCATCTGTTTCTTCTTCATGTTCATCTCCAGCCAAAGCACCCACTGCTGGTGCTGGTGCTGGGCTTTCTCTTTATACCAATAGCCAAGGAGGAGGAGGAGGAGGAGGAGATGGTGGCACCTCACCCTCACCCTCACCACAATATATTGATGAAGGGAGAGCTGCATCGCTACCACTACCACTACCATCATCATCATCATCATTAGGCCATATTGGTGGGCTTTCTAGTCGTCCTAGAAGGTACCATGTCCAACAACAACCTAATAACTATCATCACTACAATAACACCATCAGTAACAATGACCCGAGGAGGAGTAGACGAGGGCCACAACAAAAGGGAGTAGGACAAGGGACGAGATACAAAGACGACAATAATAATGAAGATGATAAAGGTCCTGAAACATCGGCAGAAAAAGGAAGAAACAGAGATGAAGAGCAGCAGCTGATAGCACTGAAACAAGCTCAGCTTCAAAATCAACAGGAGCGTCTTGAGAAGTGGGCTGCCGATTTACAGAAAAAAGAAGTGGAGTTGAGAGAAAAACAAGTGGCTTTGGAATCTCAATTCAGTGGCATGCATCTTGGTAGTGGTGATAATAGTGTTAATATCACTCCTCCCCCTCCTCCCCCCCCTCCCCCTCCTGCTGGTAATGTCAAGGAAGAAGGAGGGAAATTGAGTGAAGTGGAGGTACAGCCAGGAGTTATTTTGGTCCTTTCAACATCATCAGAAGAAGATGGAAGTATGATCAAGGTGAAGAGGATAAGGTTCTCTGGAAGTCAGTTTACAAAGGATAGTGCAGCCTATTGGTATGAGAAGAACCAGGGTTTGATAATGGAAGTGGTAGCAAGGCAGAATAAGAAGCAAAAGCAAGGGGTGGTGGTGTCTGGAGGAGGAGGAGGAGAGAGAGGGCAGGGTGTTGGTGATGTGATTGGTACTGGCGGAGTGGCTCATAAAAATAACTTTAGTTTTGATGCTAAAGAGTTGGCATCATTTTATGAGAATGTACATGGACATGGGTAATAATAATATATGACGATGATGTAGACAGAGAGACAAGGTTTGCCGTTTGTGCTGGACAGACAGAACTTAAGGGGCGGTGAGGTATGTATGAGCTGAATTGCTGAATCTAATTTATTGTTATCGATAGAACGATATAACCACAAAGTTAAACTAATAATCTAGATCTAGATGTGTACATAGGCCCCGTGTCAACGAGATAAAGCACGGCTTCCTTTTTTGAATAAAAAAAGAAAGAGAATGAACGATCACGTTTCTGAGCACTCGTTTGCTCCTCCGTTACCAGGAGAAGACGACGACGAAGAAAAAAACATGCATGACCGTATACTGCACCACTTAGACAGAGCTCGAGGCTGGTTGTCCGATAAAGCTCCCACTCATTGGCGACGTCACTCCCGACACTATGAAGACGACAACCCCCCCTCCGACCACCTCATCACCCTCATCCCTCTCACAGACTCCCGCCTCCAGCCCCGCGACACCCGCCTCTCCGCTTCCTTCCTCTTCATCTTCGCCCTCGCCATCGCAGCTGTCGTCTTTGTCTCCGTCCCTCGTACTATTTCATCAGGCGAGGTTTACATCCAAGCAGACAAGATGAGCTGGAACACCACCACCTCCTCCTACCAACTCAAACTCAACATCACCCTCCCCATTTTCAACCCCAACTACCTCCCCGGGGCCAGTATACGTGGAGATCTCAGGGCTTTCTTCTACTCCACCGAAGCAGGAAGAGCAAATCTCTCCAAAATCTCCCTCCCTCCCAGATCTCTCCCCATCTCTCTGGATGTCCCATTAGACGCCAGTAACGTCCCCTCCGACTATATTTTAGCCATATTAACGCAGTGTAGTACATTCCCTGAGCAGTTAATATTCTTTCTTAAGGGCAGACTGGTTATTAGCCAATTTTGGGTGATGGAACAGATGTTGCCGAGAATTGATACTTATTTTTTGATTGATTGCAGGAATGGAGGTACGCCTGATCCTCCTGCTCCTGCTCCCTCTCCTTGATTCTGATGATGGATGATAATGGTGGTGGAAATGAGGGAGTAGAGTGGTGGAGGATTAGAAGCGGGATAGAGTCAATAGCAAGGAGTGCAGCGGCAGCAATGGAAGTTGACAATAGTAATAATAGATACAAAATTGACATGAATAGTGGTGGTAATGATGATGATCAATGGAGATTTCATAGATAAATAGCTAGCTAGCAAGTGATACTTCTCTTGTGTAAGAAACGACAACAACAAACCAATCAATATACTTACATGCAGCTGCATACGTATCATCATCGTCATAAATACTGACATACCATATTGGTTTCTATTGACAAATTTACCATGGTAACATGGATGGATCGTAAGCTGAATAATAGTCATCATAAGCATCCTGTTTTTGTTCATCTTCTAAAGGACTTGGTGCGGGAGCAGTAATGCTAATATCATCATCTTCTGTTATAAGAGGAGTTGGTGTTGGAGCTATGATGTCAGCACCCTCATCACCATCTTTCTCAGGTAATGAGGCTGGTGCTGGTATGATACTGCTATTATCAATTTCACTATCCACTATTATTTCTGCTACTACTATATCAGATGATGGAGTTGGTGCTGGAGCTAAATTGGTAATATTTTCATGATCACCGTCATTATCATTATTATCAATCCAAGGCCATAGGTCCATCACATCGTCCTCGTCTGGAGATGGGGGTGGTGGACTGGGTGGAGAAGGAGGTGGTGGACTGGGAGGAGAAGGAGGTGGTGGGCTGGGTGGAGAAGGTGGTGGTGGGCTGGGTGGAGAAGGTGGTGGTGGGCTGGGTGGAGAAGGTGGTGGTGGGCTGGGTGGAGAAGGAGGTGGTGGACTGGGAGGAGAAGGTGGTGGCGGCGGCGGACTCAATGGCAAAGCAGTACATGTTGTTGCCTCACACTCAGCACTTATATCTAAGAAAGGAACCTTTGCAATCTCAAAGCTACATAATGGAGGTAATCCGTTCATTTGCTGCTGGCAGGTGAAGATGGAAGGGCGACCAGTGGCGCCGATGACAAGAGTCATGAGAGTGTCAATGCCATTTGCTATGAGAGGGCAGAGAGACTCCATGGGGCTGTCTCCTGGACACGAACACTCGGTATACTTGCAACTAGATACTGATGGTCGGGAGATGATGTCGTTATATTGGGTGAAGGTGCATTCGCTGGCTATGCAATGGAGAGAGCGGTTTTTGTTGTTGATGCCGGTGACTTGGGCGTTGATTCTACACTGCTTTGCTTGGGTGCTGCAACCGAAGTTTAGCTCTGCAAACTTTGCTATAGCGTTTGGGTTGGTGTTGTGTATGGTTGGATCGCATCTAAATGCCTTAGTGCTCGGAGCAGCTTGTAGGTTTGTGTACATATAGGAATCGCTGCAGATTCCAGGCCTGCCATCGCCAACTTGACAAGTTTTTGAGCCATCTTTGCATGATGTGCAATCAGTCCCATATATTGTAACTGGGCATGGAAGCTCAGCTAGAGCAACGGTTGCAAGCAGTAAAAGGATTAACAACCTTACTCTCATTTTCTCAAACTGTTTCTTTTATGACTTTTTACTTCTTAGACGTATATTAATCAGTGCTACAACCAGTTTCACAACTTAAAAATCAACAATCTGTCACCATCCAACGAAATTACCCCACCTTTATTCCCCACCTTTCCCTCTTTCAGTTTGCACTCCCCTCCCCACGTGCACGCTCTCCTCTTCCTTCCATCCCCCTCTTCTCCCAATCACTATTATCATCACCACTACTAATGATGGTCACCGTCAATCATCGTCAATGGCATCACTATTGCCATCACTACTATCATCAACGTCAATACCATAGCTGCAGTCACATTAGCAATGTATCCTGCCCTTTCTCTCCCATCTCTCTTCACCCTCCCGTAGAAACACAGAGCTACAAACCATAAGGGCCAGAAGAAAAACCCTGCTATAAACAATAGCCACATCAATCCTATACCACATAATAACGGCTCTTGCGTAACTCCTCCTCCTGCTGGTGATGGGTAGTAAGAAGCTTGCTGTTGATGTGGAGGTGGTTGCCAGGGAGGAGGAGGGCCGACTCCTACAGGTATGCCTTCGACTGGGGTGGTGGTGTAATAGTAAGGAGAGCCTCCTTCTTGTGGAGGAGGACTGCCATAGGGTTTAGTTGGTGGATACTGTTGAGACATATTATTTTGAGGTGTACATATGTGATTGTGTATGTGGGAAGGAGTTGTTGCTGGTTGAATGGTGGGGGAAAAAAAGTAATGAAGGAGGGGGTGTGAAGCTTGTAAGAAGCTAATGGGGAGGGGCTTTGTTGGATGGAACACAGATGATGTTGACCTAGATATGGGTTGCAGGTGTACAGACAGAGAGTAACAGAGAAAGAAAGATAGATAGAGATTTGACAAAGTTGACAGTTGAAGTTGTTTTTTGTTTTTTCCCCCTTGTGGGGGGGAGACTAGCGGTTTGAAACAGTTGGGGGGACAGATCTCCAAGTTCGTCTCCCGGCTTCTCATCTACTTGGCACGCAATTTTTCCTACATAACGCCGAGTTTTTTACATCTGCTGCGATAATTCCATTTTAATTCTCTCATTTGTTTAACTACTGAAGACGTAGTAATTATAAAGATGAAAAACCTTGGGTCAATTTTAATATTTCTGGCAATAGTTGGATTAATTCAATTCAGTCAAGCTGCTCTTGAACGACAGGTAGTCTATGTATCTAACTGGGGACAGGTAAGTGGCTAAATTCATGACAACGATGGCTGATTATAGTCTCTAAATTGTTTCGTTCGTCACTTTTGTTGGAGAGATTGTTGTAATCTGACCAGTAATTTCTCCTTCCCACCCTTCTCTTTTCATAGTATTGGGGCAATGGAGGTAAATTTGCAACATGTACAAGAGATTCCACTTGCAAACGCCGCCCTGGAGACTTCCCTGGTGGCCTCGCCACCCATCTCGTCTACGCCTTTGCCTTCCTCCATCCTCAGAGCCTCGACTATGAACCCAAGATGATCGAGCCCATGGATGCCAAGTTCTATTCGGATCTCATGTTCAAGAAGACAGTCCAACCCAACCTCAAGGTCCTCATTGCTATTGGAGGATGGACTATGAACAAGCCAGGCTCAGGTTATGAGCATCTCTTCTCTGAAATGGTCAGCACTCCATCCAACAGAGCCAAATTCATCAAGTCTCTCCTCGCTTTCTGCAAGAAACATGGTTTTGATGGCATTGACTGGGACTGGGAATACCCAGGTAACACTTCAAGAGGAGGTAAGAGCACCGACAAAGCTGGTTTTGTTGCTGTCAACAAGGAACTCCGTGCTGCCGCTCCCCCCGGCTTTCTCATCACACTGGCTGCTGGTGCCAGCCCATACGGCTGGTCTGGCCTGGATCTTCCAAACCTCCACCCTTCAATGGACTTCATCTCTCTCATGACCTATGACATCCACGGTGGATGGGAAAGCAAGACCAACTTCAACACTCCTTGGTACGACGGCAGCGGTGTCGACATCCAAACGGCTCTCAACTACTACCTCAGAAACGGTGTTCCCAAAGAGAAGCTCAACCTTGGTCTGGCTGCCTACGGCAGATCCTGGACTCTCGCATCCACTCCAGCACCAGGAACCATGCCTGGTATCGGCTCCCTAGCCAAACGTACCAATTACCACCCTGAATCACCGTGGGCCGGTACTGGAGGTCGTTGCTTGTGTGAAGCTGGCTACCTGGCTTGGAAAGAAATCAAGGAAAAGATTGCCAAAGGTATCCCAGTGTATGTCAACGAAGAGATCACCTCCTCCTACATGGTTGAAGGTGACCAATGGATTACATTTGATACTCCCCAAAACCTTTGGGCCAAGATTCAAAAGGGGAATGCCATGGGATTGGGGGGGCTGATGACTTGGGCAGGTGATCTTGATGATGATAATTATTCACTGATGAAGATGATGAGGTGGAAGAGGAATCCAGGTGTTTTCAAAGGGAAGTTGCACGTTTCAGGAGGCAATAATGACAACAATACTCCAACACCACCACCCAACCCACCACCACCCAACCCACCACCACCAAGCCCACCACCAAAGCTTGAAAAGAGAACCAGATATTGCGGCCAAGGAAAAGTCAACAGTGGGGTGTGCAGAAACTCCAAGTTGTGCTGCTCCAAGGCTGGTAAGTGTAATAAGGGCGCTGCTTGCAGGGTGAAAAACTGCTTGAGTGGTCCTTGCAGGACTAAGAAGCCTAAAAAGAAGTAAATATTCTACTAGTAATCATTATTATGATGCCTGTATATACACATACCATGCCTCCCGCCAGAAAAAAACGGACCCCACACCCCACACCACAC
>Ga0114919_10001828_pt1 | contig 17098 bp, 10 predicted proteins | sample BlataG_FD_88682 | JGI IMG/M metagenome (GOLD analysis project Ga0114919, IMG submission 88682) | Deep subsurface microbial communities from Black Sea to uncover new lineages of life (NeLLi) - Black_00105 metaG | ecosystem: Environmental > Aquatic > Marine > Oceanic > Sediment | place: Atlantic... | reverse complement strand
CTGGCTTAACGATGTTAATAATCCATCTGCTATCGTATCAGGATTTATTGATGGAACTAATTTCCCTGATTTAAAAGAGCGCCAGGCATCATCCGCATTTTTGGGTTCAGCCGCTATGACTTTCGTAACTGGACTGAGAGCCTTAACTGTGATTGCCGTACCGCTTAATAAACCTCCTCCTCCGACCGGAGTAATCATAAAATTCAAATCAGGAATTTTCTCCAGGAATTCCTTTGAAGCGGTTCCCTGTCCACAAATTACCTGAAAATTATCATATGGATGAATAAATTCCGCATGGTTTTTTTTTACAACATCTTCCAGCGTGGCTTCTCTTGCCTGAAGTGTGGGTTTGCAATATGTAATTTCAGCCCCGTAACCGGCAACAGCTGTTTTTTTTATTTTTGGAGAAGTTTCAGGCATCACAACATATGCTTTAATCCCTCTTAATTTGGCTGCCAGAGCAAGGGCAGCAGCATGATTACCTGAAGAATGGGTTGCAACTCCATTTTTTGCCTGGTCATCTGACAAGGAAAAAACCGCGTTGCAGGCACCCCGAAACTTAAAAGCACCTACTTTCTGAAAATTTTCACATTTAAAAAAAAGATCGCAACCCAAAATTTTATTTATACCACCGGATTGTAAAACAGGGGTTTGATGGATGTAATCCTTTATTCTTTGATGAGCACTAAGAATATCTTTGTATTGTGGAATTTTTTGATTCATAGATGTTGCAAAATTGTAGCCTAATTTACCATTTATTTAGTGAATTTATCAATCGTTTACAACGAATGTGAATTTACTCACCGGGTGACTGCGAGTCACCCGGTGAGTGAAACCCGATGAATATGATTTGCTGCTTGTTGACCGGATGCAATGGCTTTTACTACCAGACCGGGGCCTGAAACCGCATCTCCAACGGCAAATACTTTAGACCGGGTGGTTTTAAACGTTTCATCCACTTTAATATTCCCTTTTTCATCAAAACTTATGTTTAGTTGCTCCAGCAGACCCTCATAAACAGGCTGTGTAAATCCAAGGGCCAGAAGGACCATGTCTGCCTCAAACGTTATAACGCTTCCGGATTCTTCAGTCATAATCAATTGATTTTTGTCTCCTTTTTTCCAATCAAGTTCAACTGCTTCGATCCGGTTTACCATACCGTTTAAACCGATAAATCTTTTTGTTCCAAGGCTCCAATAACGTTTACAGCCTTCTTTGTGCGAAGTTGTAGTTTTCAGGATATTCGGCCAGAATGGCCAGGGGTTATCCTGTTGCCTGATCTCAGGAGGTTTTGGTAATATCTCAATCTGGGTGATGCTTTTAGCTCCCTGACGAACGGCTGTACCGACACAATCCGAACCTGTATCTCCTCCTCCGAGAACGATCACATTCTTATCCTTTACAAAGATTCTTTCATTATCAGGAATACTTTCCCCGGCAACCACCCTGTTCTGTTGAGTCAGATAATCCATGGCAAAACAGATACCTTTAAGTTCCCTGCCTTCAATTTGCAGATCCCTTGGTTGCATAACACCAACAGCCAAACATACAGCATCAAATGTTTCGAGCAGGTTTTGCGCCGTTATATCTCTGCCCACCAGGGTATTGGTTTTAATCACCAATCCTTCCTCCTCGAGAAGTTGTATTCTACGATCGATAACATTTTTATTCAATTTAAAATCAGGTATGCCATACCTTAACAACCCACCCACTTTTTTTTCTTTCTCAAAAAGTGTTACGGTATGCCCAAAGCGGTTTAACCGGGCAGCCACTGAAAGGCCTGCCGGTCCTGATCCAACAACAGCCACTTTTTCCCCGGTTCTTTTCTCCGGTGGTCTGGGTACAATATAACCCAGTTCAAAGGCCTTTTCAATCACTGCAGCTTCATTTTCACGTATGGTCACAGCCTCATTATAAATTGCCAGAACACAGGACTTTTCACAGGGAGACGGACAAACTCTGCCGGTAAATTCCGGAAAATCATTGGTTAAGTGCAGGATATCACTGGCATCTTTCCAGTCGCCCCGGTAAACAGCATCCTGCCATTCGGGCATTCTGCTTCCCACCGGGCATCCCCAATGACAAAACGGAACACCACAATCCATGCAACGGGATGCCTGAAGTATCCTGTCATCCGTATTCAGGGTTTGTTCAACCTCACCATAATCCCATATTCTTTCTTCAACAGGGCGGTTCCCTGCTTCTTTTCTTTTTACTTCGATAAATCCCCTTGGATTTCCCATGATGCTTTTTCAGATATTCAAAATAATGTAAATTGCATTGTTCGTATTTATTAGCTTTCAGAATTCATGTTCGGTTACAATTTATGCATCCCTTTAAAGCATAATAAGTATATGGATTTTGCGAACGAAGTGAAGCAATCTTTCATGACTTTTCGTAAAGCTTATGACAGACCATTTATTTTACATTCTAGTTGTTTTTGGGAGTTTGCGTCGTCACTTCGTTCCTCGCAAAATCCTTTTTCAACCAATAAAATCCGGTTAAAACTTCTCCTCTTCTCTTCATCTCTCAGTCGCCCCCCCGCCCTCTCTCTTCGTCCTTCCTCCCTCTTCTCATTTTCTCATCTTCACTCACTTCTTCCCTCTTCGACCCTTTGACCCCTTCGACTTTTGACTTTTTTCTTCTTCCTTCTTGTCTTGTGCTAATATATGTCTACAGGTTAAACATAAAATTACTCGTTCCCACAATCTAACACACATGCCACTCCCAGAAAAAACGGGACAGGCGTGAGGTTTTGCTGCGCAAAACATTCACGATCCGAAATTTTTTCTTCCTGTCTCCTCCACAGACTCTGCCAGATCCTTCGGACCCTGGCAGGTCTCTCCCCAGCCGAATACAATTCGGCTCTACATTTCTGCCCAAGCTCTCAACCACGTCTGCATACTGCCTTCTTAACCTTAACCTAACTAACCCACGAACACACTAACTCACTAACCCACTAACTCTTACTTACCTCTTCCTGCTTCTTCCTTACTTACCTACTCAGCGTAATTAGGGTCATAGTTTGCGCGGCGTAGTTTCAGATTTACTTCCCTCAGCTTTATTTCATTAAGCACTTTTTTATATTCAAGAGGTAGTACCTTTACAAATTTTGGCAGGTATTCATCCCAATTAACCAATACCCTTTCTGCAATTGCACTTTTTGTATGCTTCCAGTGTGTTGAAATCATTCCCTGCAACTCCCTGACATCTTCATAATCCGTCAATATGGTTAATTCAACCATGTCTTGGTTACAGTAATAAGAGAAATCTCCATTAAGGTCTAAAACATAAGCTATTCCCCCACTCATTCCTGCCGCGAAATTTCGACCGGTTTTACCCAAAACAACAACGCGACCTCCTGTCATGTATTCACAACCATGATCTCCTACACCTTCAACCACTGCAATTGCACCGCTGTTTCTAACACAGAACCTTTCGCCGGCAACTCCATTCACATAGATTTGTCCCTTCGTGGCTCCGTAAAGGATTGTATTTCCAATTATAATGTTTTCTTCTGCCTTTAGACTTGAAGAGGTTGGTAGAACCACTACGATTTTTCCACCTGATAAACCTTTCCCGAGATAATCATTCGCATCTCCCTCGAGCCGAAAGCTAATACCGTTTACAAGGAATGCGCCAAAGCTTTGTCCGGCGGAACCATAAAAATTACAATTAACGGTATCTTCAGGAAGCCCTTCCAAACCATACCTTTTAGTTATTTCGCCTGAAAGCATTGTTCCAATCGACCGGTGAGTATTTGTAATTTCTCTGGATATCCAAACCTTCTCTTTGTTTTTCAGGGCTTTGCCGGATAATCTGATAATATCCTTATCTATTACTTTATCAATTTCATGATTTTGAAGTTCTGTGTTAAACAAGGAATTATCACCAGAATCCTTCGGATAGGCTATTATTGAGGAAACATCAAGTTTCTTTACCTTTCTGTGATCTATCTCTTCCCTGACAAATAACAAGTCACTTCTCCCCACCAATTCGTCAAATTCCCTGAATCCCAGTTGTGCCATATATTCTCTTACTTCCCTGGCAAGAAAATTAAAATAATTAACCACATATTCCGATTTGCCAAGGAAACGTTTTCTTAATTCCCTGTCCTGTGTTGCAATACCTGTTGGACAGGTATTCAGGTGACATTTTCTCATCATAACACACCCCAAAACAATCAGACTGGCAGTTGCAATTCCAAATTCTTCAGCACCAATTAATCCGGCAAGAATGATATCCCGTCCTGTTTTAATCTGACCATCTGCTTGTATTTTCACTCTACCCCTAAGATTGTTTATTACCAGGGTTTGATGAGTTTCAGCCAATCCCATTTCCAATGGGATACCGGCATGTTTGATTGAACCTGCCGGACTTGCTCCCGTACCCCCTTCGCTTCCACTTATCACAATCAGATCGGCATGTGCTTTAGCAACACCGGCTGCAATAGTACCTACACCATCTTCTGCAACAAGTTTCACACTGATTTTGGCATTTTGATTCACACATTTCAGATCGAAAATCAATTGGGCCAGATCTTCAATTGAATAAATATCATGGTGAGGTGGTGGTGAAATGAGGGTTATACCCGGTAATGAATTTCTGATCCTGGCAATAACTTTATCAACTTTATAGCCCGGGAGTTGACCACCTTCTCCCGGTTTTGCTCCCTGTGCAATTTTTATCTGAATTTCATCCGCATTGACCAGATAATGTGTATTCACACCAAATCGCCCCGATGCAACTTGTTTGATAGCGCTTCTTCGATTACCTTCATTGGAACCCGTCTTAAACCGGTAAGGATCCTCCCCTCCTTCACCCGTATTGCTTCTGCCCCCGATTTTATTCATTGCAATTGCCAGTGCTTCATGGGCTTCCTTACTAATTGACCCAAACGACATAGCACCGGTTACAAAGCGATTTATAATGGCAGACACAGGTTCGACATCTGATATATCAATTGGATTTTTCCGGAAATCAAGTAATCCTCTCAGAAAAACAGGACGGCAGGTATAAGAATCGCTTAATGCTGTAAATTCCTTGAATTTACCATAATCATTATTCGCAGTTGACCATTGTAATAAACCAATTGCCTCCGGATCCCAGGCATGATATTCTCCATCTTTCCGATAAGCATATATTCCCTGGTGCAAAATTTGTTCATTCCCGTTATTTTTCAGATAAGCTCTTTTATGATCCTGAAGAATTTCTTCAGCGATCTCATCAAGTCCGATCCCTCCAATTCTCGAGCGAGTTCCTTTGAAGTATTTTTCAATTACATCCTTTCCTATCCCAACTACTTCAAAAATCTGGGCACCAAAATAACTTCTGAGCGTACTGATTCCCATTTTTGAAATGACCTTCAAAAGTCCTTTATCGATCGACTTAATATAATTCTGTCGTGCTTTAGAATAAGGAATATTTATTTTACCCGCTTTGACCAGATCATATAAAATGGCAAAACTGGCATATGGATTAATAACACTTGCTCCATAACCAAGGAGTAATGCAAAATGATGTATTTCCCTGGCTTCGCCTGTTTCCACAATTAAACCAACCTGCATTCTTTTTTTTGTTGAAATCAAATGATGATGGATGGCGGAAACCGCCAGGAGTGAAGGAATAGGTGCCAGTTTTTCAGAGACCTGTTTATCCGAAAGAATAATAAAATTATTTTTGTTATCCACTGCTTTTTCAGCAGATTCACATAGTTTTTTTAAAGCTGATTCAAGGCCCTTTCCACCTGAATTTGCATTATATACCATTTGAAGTGTTATATGGCTGAACGCTTCATGCTTCAAATCCTTAATTTTTCCCAGATCTGTATTGGTGATTATGGGAGACCTGAATTTGATTAATTTACAGTGTTCCGGTGTTTCAATGAGAAGGTTCTTCTGAACCGAACCAATGTAATTGGTTAACGCCATAACCAAGCCTTCACGGATCGGATCGATTGCCGGATTCGTTACCTGTGCAAACATCTGGCGAAAATAATTAAACAACCGTTGAGGTTTCCTGGCAAATACTGCAATAGGAGTATCATTCCCCATTGAACTTACAGGTTCCTTTCCGTCTATAGCCATCGGTTTTATTATCACTTCAATATCTTCCTTACTATACCCAAATACTTTAACATAAGTCTGATACTTTTCCCCCAAACTGGACGAAACTCTCTTCTGAACTTCAATTTCCTCAAGATTGAGGCGGTTTTCTTTCAACCAGTTTGCATATGGATTTCTTCTTGCCAATTCAGCTTTTAATTCCTCGTTGGGAATAATAATTCCCAATTGGGTGTCCACCAATAACAATTTCCCCGGTCGCAACCTCCCCTTTTCCCGAATTTCCTCTCCCTTAAAGGTTTGCACGCCTATCTCGGAGCCCATTACTATCAGGTCATTTTTGGTAATCAGATATCTTGAAGGTCGTAGTCCGTTCCGGTCAAGTGTTCCTCCGATATATCGGCCATCGGTAAACAGGATTGATGCCGGGCCATCCCAGGGTTCCATAAAGGTAGAATGGTATTCGTAAAAAGCTTTTAAGCTATTGGGTATAGGGTTTTTGTCGTTCCAGGACTCGGGAATCAACATACTCAGGGCATGTGGAATAGTACGTCCGGTAAGTATTAAAAATTCCAAAACATTATCCAATGAAGCTGAATCACTTTTCCCGGGTTCGATTATCGGAAATAATTTCTTAAGGTCTTCACCAAAAAGTTCTGATTTCAAAAGGGATTCCCTGGCATGCATCCATAACCTGTTTCCCTTAATGGTATTGATTTCACCATTGTGGGCTATATACCGGAATGGTTGTGCCAGATCCCACGTAGGAAAAGTGTTGGTGCTAAATCGTGAATGCACCAATGCAATAGCACTTTTCAGATTTGGATTTTTAAGATCGGGATAATATTCAGCGAGCTGATCCGGTGTAAACATACCCTTATACACAAGTACTTTAGTAGAAAGGCTCGGTATATAAAATGTTTCTTTGCCGGACAAACTGGAATTCCTGACTTCCTTTTCAATCTTTTTTCTTACGATGTATAATTTCCTTTCAAGTTCATCCTGTTCCAGTCTGGCTGAAATAAAAACCTGAAGAATAACCGGTTCAGAAGAAATTGCTATCTCACCCAATCCTGAATTATCTATCGGTACTTTTCTGAATCCAGTAAATTGAAGACCCTCCTCTTCAATTACTTTTAAAAATCTTTCTCTGCACCATTTAGCTTCTTTCTCCAATTTTGGAAGAAAAGCAAGGCCAGTGCCATATTCTCCAGGATTAGGAATATTAATCCCTTGATATACATAAAAATCATGTGGAATTTGAATAGTAATACCGGCTCCATCGCCTGTTTTATTGTCGGCACTTTCTGCACCCCTGTGCGCCATTTTGGTCAATACCTCCAATCCACGCTGAATAATTTCATGGGATTTTTTTCCTTTTATATGTGCAACAAACCCGATTCCGCAGCTGTCATGCTCATTCTCGGGATTATATAATCCGAATTTCCTTTGCAGTCTCATATACTGAACTATTTTTTACGTATCGGAACTTCAATGTTTTGAGGTTTACAAACAATTAAAAATTAAAAAGTAAAAATTAGAAAGTACAAAAATGTTATTTAGATGTATTGCTTGAAATTGACCCTAAAATCCTTTTAAGTTCACCTGATTCATTTACCCAATTTTTTTCCGTTTCTTTATCTCCAATGTCAAGAGCTTTAAATATTTTTAACCAATAATTTGATTCCCGCATCTCTTTTAATGAAATGTTAATTTTATTTTTAAAATCAGCTCTTGATGATGCTGCTTGCGCTTCCTCATAATTAGCTCCGCTTGATGTTGCCGATTTTTTCAACTGGTATTTCATCACATTGATTTCTGTAGTATTTTTTATATTTCTTAAAAATTTTATTACATCTATCGCAAACGTAAACAACCTTTCTCCTAATCCCCTATCCATAATTTCTAATTTTTAATTTCTAATATAGAATCCACTCCGAGAAGTCTTTTTGCCTCTTTTTGGAGTAAGCTCAATCTTTTTTTTTAATTTTTAATTTCTAATTTTTAATTAAATAGTGTAGCTATGTCCTTATAGTTATTAATTGCTCATAATAAAGCTGGCAATCCAGTCACCAACCTCCGATGTTGTTTTTGGATTGTCTTTTGAAATATCTTCTGTGACGATACCCTGTTTCAGGGATTGTTCAACAGCAAGGTGTATTAAGGATGCCTCATCTTTAAGCCCGAATGCATAATTAAACATCAGTGATGCTGACAATATTGTGCCCAGTGGGTTTGCGATATTTTTTCCGGCAGCCTGGGGATAGGAACCATGTATGGGTTCAAAAACCGATGTTAGCTTTCCCATAGAAGCTGATGGCAACAAACCCAAAGAACCTGTAATTACACTAGCCTCATCCGTTAATATATCTCCAAACATATTTTCAGTAACCACTACATCGAAATTTTTTGGATTTTGTATGATTTGCATTGCTGCATTATCAACAAACATAAAATTCAGATCTATATCAGGATATTCCTTACCCATTTCCTGGGCTGTTTCTCTCCACAACCTGGAAGAAGCCAAAACATTTGCTTTATCCACAACGGTGAGTTTTCCGGAACGTTTTTTTGCATATTGAACGGCTAAGTGAAGTATCCTTTCAATTTCTTCTCTGGAATAAATACAAGTGTCGTAGGCAACGTTACCGTCTTCTGATCTTCCTCTCGGTTCTCCAAAATATATTCCACCTGTTAATTCCCTGATAACAACAAAATCAACTCCGTCAATTATTTCAGGTCTTAACGGTGATTTTTCGATCAATGACGGGAAAGTAAAAACAGGACGAATATTAGCGAATAATCCCAGTTTTTTTCTCATAGCGAGCAATCCCTGTTCGGGTCTGATAATGGCTTTTGGGTCCAGATCATATTTCGGGTCACCAATGGCGCCAAACAGAACTGCATCAGACCGTTTACATAACTCAAATGTTTCGTCAGGAAACGGATTTCCAGCTTTATCAATACCTATTGCTCCGACCAATCCTTCTTCAATCTTTATCTTATGATTGAATTTGCCGGCAACAGCTTTCACAACCTTTACTGCCTGATCAATGATTTCAGGTCCAACTCCATCACCTGATAAAACAGCAATATTAAGATTCATATCAAGTAAATTAAGTATTTAAGACTTTATTAAACATTTTATTGATGTCATAAATTCATCGCTGTGCTTCTCACGTCATTCACTCGATGCCGCTCGTGTCATATGCTCGCTATCGCATAACCATTATATGACTAATCAAGGCAAAAGATAAAAGTACAAAGTACAAAGTAAAACTACCAGATTACTACTGTATGACTATTCCTGACTTTTACTATTATCCTGGTTTTCAATTATATTCAACATTTTGGCAGTGGCTTTTATGGCTGCTTCGGTTTGGTCGGCTTCAACAGCCCTGGTTTTAAATTCCCTGTTTTTAAAATTCCATGTAATAATAGCTTCTACCAACGCATCGGTTTTCCCGCCGGGAGGGATAGTTACAATATAATCGATAAGAACCGGCCGTTCCTTGTTTAATGACCTGTAAATTTTCCACAATGCTTTCATAAATGCATCATACTGACCATTTCCAACTGAACTTTCCTCATACGATTTTCCGTGAATTTCAACACATATATTGGCTACCGGTCGAAGACCGTTTGCAATCGACAAAGCATAATGTTTGATTTTAACCGGATGATTCATCCCCCCATTTTTCAAAACATCCGATATGATATAAGGCAGATCTTCTGTGGTTACATATTCTTTTTTATCACCTAATTCAATAACCTTTGCAGTAACCTTTTTCATGGATTCCGGGTCAAGATCCAACCCCAGTTCTTCAAGATTTTTCTTGATATTGGCCTTCCCTGAAGTTTTCCCGAGAGCATATTTCCTTACCCTGCCAAACCTTTCAGGTATAAGGTTGTTTTGATATAAATTATTCTTGCTGTCACCGTCAGCATGAACACCACAGGTTTGGGTAAAAACATTTTCACCAATCAAAGGTTTGTTTGAGGGAATTCGGATACCGGAAAATGATTCTACCAATCGACTAACCCTGGTCAGACTGTTTTCATTGAGATTGGTTTTTATTTTCAGATGATCATTCAGAATTCCTATTACACTGGAGAGAGGAACATTGCCTGCACGTTCACCAAGTCCGTTTACGGTTGTGTGTATTCCCCGGATTCCCGCCTTAATGGAAGTAAATACGTTTGCCACAGCCAGATCATAATCGTTATGAGCATGAAAATCAAAATGTTTACCGGGATACCGCTGGATCATTAATTTACAAAATTCATACGTCTGATCCATATTTAAAATTCCCAGCGTGTCAGGCAACATATACCTTTCAATTTTTTCATCTTTAAGAGAATCCATTAGAAAAAAAACATAATCCCTTGAATTCAGCATTCCATTCGACCAGTCTTCAAAATAGATATTAACCTTGATCCCCAGCTCATTTGCATAATGAATGGAGTTACATATATCCCTGATGTGCTCATCGGGTGTTTTTCTTAATTGTTCGCGAAGATGCTTAAGAGAACCTTTACTTAAAAGATTCACAACTCTTGCGCCGGTTTTATTGATCCAGTCGATTGAAAGATTGCCATCAATAAACCCAAGGACTTCAATTTTATTCAAAAAACCATTTCTGCCGGCCCAATCCGCAATTTTTTTAACCCCGTTAAATTCTCCTTCAGAAACCCTTGCTGAAGCCACTTCTATACGGTCAATTTTTACCTCATCCAATAATATCTTTGCAATACTAAGCTTTTCCACAGCATTGAAGGAAACCCCGGAAGTTTGTTCACCATCCCGGAGTGTGGTATCCATAATTTCAAGTTTCATAATCCCCCCCTGATTTGAGATTTTTCAAATAACTCTATTTTATCTTTAATATTTAACAGAAAATCGATATCGTCATATCCGTTCAAGAGACATTTCTTTTTATATGTATTGATTTCAAAGCTTTCTTTCAATCCCAGATTTAAAATTGTTATTTCCTGATTTTTAAGATCGACTTTCAATTTGACTTCAGGATCCTTTTCCGCCTCCTTAAAAATATTTTGCAAAAAACCCTCTGAAACCTGTACCGGCAGCAATCCGTTATTTAATGCATTATTTTTAAAAATATCAGCGAAAAAGCTTGAAACCACAACCCTGAAACCATAATCGTAAATCGCCCATGCAGCATGTTCGCGACTTGATCCGCTACCAAAGTTTTTTCCTGCAATCAAAATAAGACCTGAATATTTCGGATCGTTCAAGATGAAATCTTTAACCTTTTCATTGTTTTTGGTATACTTCCAATCCCGGAACAGATTTTCACCAAACCCTTCCCAGGTAGTGGCTTTTAAAAACCTTGCAGGAATGATCTGGTCCGTATCAACATTTTCAATGGGCAAAGGGACACAAGATGAAACGATTGTTTTAAATTTTTCGATTGACATATCTTTCCGGTTCTTTAAAAATATTTGTGTTTTGTTTTTTGTTGCTTTATTCATGTTTGCAACCTACTCGTTTGACCACTATAATATTATGGCTTCCAATTCAAACTAAAATTCAAACCAATGTTTCTAACTCGTCTGACCACTAAGATGTTTAAATTTATTATTATATCTAATTATTAGCATAATATTCTAAATCTAATCATAAAGTTAAACAGTAGTAGAGTGGTCTTACGAGTATATAATGTCTGTCTATAAACCACTTTAATTATTACTTGCAAAAAATCTCAAATAACAAAAACAAATTACATAAAGTCTCTAGGATCAGTAATCCGCCCGGTAATCGCTGCTGCGGCAGCAGTTAACGGACTGGTTAAAAACGTTCTGGCACCAGGGCCCTGCCTTCCTTCAAAATTGCGGTTTGACGTTGAGACACAATATTTCCCTTCAGGCACTTTATCTTCATTCATTGCGAGACATGCTGAACATCCCGGCTGGCGCAGATCAAAACCAGCCTGCTTAAGAATTTCAGTGATCCCTTCTTTTTTCGCCTGGTCTTCAACTTTTTTTGAACCCGGAACCAGCCAGGCAGTTATATTACTCGCTTTTTTATGGCCTTTAACGAAACCGGCAAACATCCTGAAATCTTCAATCCTGCCATTCGTACAACTTCCCATAAAAACATAATCTACTTTCTTACCCAAAATTTTTGATCCGGGTTTTAGATCCATGTATTCAAGTGATTTCAAAAAGCCTGCTTTGTTCCCTTCTTCAATATCCCGGACAACAGGGATCTTTTCATTGATTATAATTACCATTCCCGGATTTGTCCCATAGGTGATCATGGGTTCAATATCTCCGGCGTCAAACCAATATTCTTTATCAAACCTGGCATTTTTATCACTTTTAAGCGTCTTCCAAAACTTAATTTTTTCCTTCAGGTTTTCTCCCTTTGGGGCAAACTCTCTGCCTTTAATATATTCAAAGGTTGTTTCATCGGGAGCAATTAATCCTCCCCTTGCACCCAGTTCGATGCTCATATTACATACAGTCATACGGGCTTCCATGGAAAGACTTTGAATTGCCGAACCCGCATATTCAATAAAATATCCTGTGCCTCCGCTTGCAGTGAGTTTGGATATTATATAGAGAATGATATCTTTTGATGTAACCCCTTTTTTTAGGGTTCCGTCAACGGTAATTCTCATTTTTTTCGGCTTGGGCTGCAAAACACATTGACTGGCCAAAACCATTTCCACCTCGCTGGTTCCAATGCCAAACGAAACGGCTCCAAATGCCCCGTGCGTTGATGTATGGCTATCTCCACATACGATTGTCATGCCGGGTTGGCTAATTCCCAATTCAGGACAGATAACATGAACAATACCATTAAAAGGATGATTCAAACCATAAAATTCAACACCATGTTTTTTACAATTTTCCGCAAGTTTTTTTACCTGGTTTCCAGACATTTTTTCCCTGATGGGTAAATGCTGGTTGATTGTTGGAACATTATGGTCGACAGTGGCAATGGTTTTACCGGGCCGAAAAACAGGTATTCCCCTTTTTTTAATCCCGGCAAATGCCTGTGGGCTGGTTACCTCATGAATTAGATGCTTGTCAATATAGATTACACTGGGGCCTCCTTCAATTTCTGTTACAACATGCAAATCCCATATTTTGTCAAATAATGTTTTTGGTTCCAATTTTATTTTATTTTTGAAACAGCATCGAGAAAAGCTTCGACCGATGCAGTAATAATATCTGTATTTGCTGAAAAACCATAATACAATTTCCCGCGGTTTTCGATCTGAACATGCACCTTCCCAATATCATCACTTCCCTGGGTTATTGCCTGTATTAAAAACTCTTCAAGACGAACTTTGCGTTTAATCAATTGTTTTACGGCAGAAAAAGAAGCATCGATCGGGCCATTTCCTGAAGCCGTTGCCGACAGAATTTCACCATTTGTCCGTATGGATACCGTAGCCATGGGAATTGTTGACTTTCCGCAAACAACCTGTAATAATTCCAGTTTTATGTTTTTCTCCTCAGGTTGTATTTTTCCAACTAAAATTTCGAGATCCTCGTCTTTTACATCTTTCTTTTTATCAGCAAGGACTAAAAAGCGTCTGTAAATTTCATCAAGATTCTCCTTTGGAAGGCTATACCCCAGGTTTTCCAACCGGTGTTTCAAAGCAGCTCTTCCACTCCTGGCCGTTAAGACAATTGCTGATTCCTTGATTCCAACATCTTTTGGGTCAATTATTTCATAGTTAATCCTTTTTTTCAAAACGCCATCCTGGTGGATTCCTGAAGAATGCGCAAAAGCATTACGTCCAACAATGGCTTTATTTGCCTGAACCGGCATATTCATTAATGAAGAAACCAGGCGGCTGGTTTTATATATCATTTTTGAATCGATCCCTGTTGTCAGATTAAACTCTTTCCGGCGGCTTTTAAGGATCATGGAAACCTCTTCGAGGGAGGTATTTCCGGCTCTTTCTCCAATACCATTGATAGTTACTTCAACCTGTCGTGCACCATTTAAAACTCCCGAGATTGTATTGGCAGTAGCCATACCCAGGTCATTATGGCAATGTGTGGAAAGGATGGTTTTATGAATGCCCTTTACATTTTCCTTTAAAAACCGTATCTTTTCTCCATATTCTTCGGGCAGGCAATATCCTGTAGTATCGGGGATATTGAGCACTGTGGCTCCCGCCTTAACAACCGCCTCAATTACTCTGGCAAGATATTCATTTTCAGTTCTTCCCGCATCTTCCGCATAAAACTCAACATCTTCAACAAACTTTTTGGCATATTTTACGGCTTCAACTGCCCTTTCAATAATTTCATCCTTGCTTGAATTCAGCTTATAATTAATATGATAGAATGAAGTCCCAATCCCTGTATGGATTCTTGCCCTTTTTGCATATTTTAACGCTTCAGCCGCCACCTCAATATCTTTCTTTACGGCTCTGGTTAATCCACAGATCACCGGTTTGGTCAGGACTTTTGAAAGTTCAACGACAGAATTAAAATCTCCGGGGCTGGATACGGGAAACCCTGCTTCAATAATATCCACACCAAGAGATTCCAGGGCTTTCCCCACCTCAATCTTTTCAAGGGTATTTAGCTGGCATCCCGGCACCTGTTCCCCGTCTCTCAGGGTTGTATCGAAGATATAAACCTTTTCTTCCATTTGTAAAAAATTTTGTTAAATATTATGGTTCTTCAGGATAATGCATAGTTATCTTGGAACATTGGAATGTTGGAATGTTGGAATAATGGAATATAGATTTAAACGTAAAAATTCACCATTAATCCTTTTTAGAATGTATCCATCCCAATTACCCTCTTTCATTTTCTTTTGTAAAGATTTTATTAATTGGATTAACTCATTTTCGGTTTTTAATGAATTATTCCAAACTCGTAATTATTTAAACCCTCTGTTAATGTTTTTTCTTTCCATTATTCCCCTGTAGAAATAGCTCCTTCGTCACATTTCACAGGGCAGGCATTATTCCATTATTCCATTATTCCAACTAACACCTACTCATTTTCCGGATGAACCAATATTATGTCTTACAAAAACTTTTTCGTCATTCAGCTCATTATTTCCCCGGTCGTAATTTCCTAACCTTGGCTCCAGCCTGCCAAAGTTCCGATTCACGCATTTCCTTCAGTTCTGCTTCCAGCTCACGCTTATAATCCGGACCGCTTGTTCTTTCAAGAACAATTTTTGTTTCGGTTCCGGATTTTACACTTTTGTACAAATCATTAAATACCGGAAGAACGGCTTCACGGAATTTATGCCTCCAATCTAACGCTCCTCTCTGTGCAGTAGCACTGCAATTTGCGTACATCCAGTCCATTCCGTTTTCATCAACCAATCTGATCAGACTTTGGGTTAACTCTTCAACCGTTTCATTAAATGCTTCACTAGGGCTATGACCATTTTCACGCAGCACTTTGTACTGGGCTTCCATGATTCCTGCCAGAGCTCCCATCAATACACCTCTTTCACCGGTCAGGTCGCTGTAAACTTCATTTTCAAATGTGGTAGGAAACAAATAACCCGAACCAATCGCTATACCCAGTGCGATGGTTCTTTCATTTGCCCGGCCTGTATAATCCTGATAAACGGCATAGCTTGAATTGATACCGCTACCTGCCAGGAAGTTCCTCCTGACACTAATGCCTGATCCTTTGGGTGCAACCAGGATAACATCAATATTTTCAGGAGGTACTACTCCGGTTTGTTCCCTGAAAGTAATTGAAAAACCATGAGAGAAATAAAGAGCGTCACCCTCGTTCAGGTATTGTTTAAGTAAAGGCCAAACTGCCATCTGCGCTGCATCAGATACAAGATATTGAATAATGGTTGCCTTTCGGGTAGCTTCTCCTATAGGAAATAAAGTTTCTCCCTGCACCCACCCGTCTTTAACAGCCCTGTCCCAGTCCTGCTTAAAATCATATGATTGCCCAATAATTACATTGAATCCATTATCTCTCATATTTAGCGATTGAGCCGGCCCCTGAACGCCATATCCGATAACCGCAATGGTTTCATCTTTTAAAACGTCAGTTGCTTTTGATAAAGGGAATTCGTCTCTTGTTACAACATTTTCTTCTACTCCTCCAAAATTTATTTTAGCCATAATGATATGTTTTAACGTATCGGAATTTTAAAATTATTCGTTGATTAATAATAAGTTATATCATTCTTGTAAATATTATTGTACTAAAGGCTAAGGCTGAGGCTAAGGCTAAGGTTTTTAACTGCACATATTAACCTTTCAGCCTTCATTTAGACATATTTTTTTGCATTTATACATATGATATCCTAAAAGTGGGGGACGGCATTTCAATATTTTATCTACATCTTCTTGTACCACATCCCTTATCTTTCCTGTATACCATAATAAATAGGCCCCCCAATACAAAAGGAATATCTCCAATAATGTTATTTTGCCTGTTATATATTCCATTTCTATTTCTTGGGTGATGTTTCAATGCTTTTTATCATCGAATCTAAACCTGATATTACATCTCGGTAGCCATTTATTAGTCCATTCTTGTCATTGTCTGATAAAAAACCTAAAGCCTGTGATGCCATGCTTTGATTAATAAGTTCATAACAACTCCCCCTGGATATTTTGTAAAACCTGGTTTTATCCAATCTCTCATATCTACCGAACCCCTCTGATATGTTATTCGTCACAGAATTGGCTGCCCTGCGCATGTCGGATACTAACCCGTATTTTTCTTCTGTAGGATATGTTTTGGTAACTTCATATAACTTGAGCAATAACTTAAAAGCTTTCTGCCATACAGGCATTTCAGTAAAATCTTTATATGCCATCTCTTATTATACAGGTATAAACTACTTAAACCTATTACCTTCCTTAGCCTCAGCCTTAGCCTTAGCCTTTGCGAATAACCAAAATTAGTTTAATATTAATCAAATATTGCTTTTTTAATTAATTTGCGAAGCTATGCTCTTTACATGTCAACAATATTATTTCGATCTTTTATTATTTGTAAAATTGAATGCCATCTCTTTTTCTTTCAGATGAACCGTTAACTCTTTCATT
>Ga0114919_10001824_pt1 | contig 17112 bp, 14 predicted proteins | sample BlataG_FD_88682 | JGI IMG/M metagenome (GOLD analysis project Ga0114919, IMG submission 88682) | Deep subsurface microbial communities from Black Sea to uncover new lineages of life (NeLLi) - Black_00105 metaG | ecosystem: Environmental > Aquatic > Marine > Oceanic > Sediment | place: Atlantic... | reverse complement strand
TTAAGATTCATTTTTTAGCCCTCCATAGCCAATGGAATAGTTTTTGTTTTTTGCCTATTTATTCCATCGGCCAGAGGGCTTTTTAAATATCAGGGCATAATTAAAAACCTGTACACGGCGTTAAGTATAGTCTTGGCCAGTTTAAAGAGATTATCAATGAGTATATCAGATTAGGGTTCCACAACATTTTCATTAGGAATCTCAATCCCTATGGAGGTGCGAGGAAAGAAAGTAAAATTATTAGTTATTCAATCGAAGAGTTCGTCTCGAAATATAAAGAAGCACTGAATTACATTATCGACTTAAACCTAAACGGTACTTACTTTGTTGAATCATTTGCGTTGCTTTTGCTTGAACGCATCTTGACTCCTTTCGCAACGGGGTTTGTTGACCTTCAATCACCTGCAGGTGTGGGCATAGAAGGTGCTGTTTATGATTACAACGGGAATGTTTACGTTTCTGATGAAGGAAGAATGCTTGCAGCAATGGGGGATCAGGAATTTCTCCTCGGAAATGTAAACACAGATTCATACAATGAGATTTTTGGCGGCACTAAGCTTAGGTCGCTAATTACCAAATCCTGTTTGGAATGCGTGCCAATCTGTTCCAGTTGTGCATTACAGAGTTACTGTGGTGCTGACCCTGTTAGAAATTATGCAGAACATGGGAATATTGAATGCCATGCAGTTACGAGCAACACTTGCAAGAAATGCAAAAGCATTTTGCTCTATCTATTTGAACTGATTGAGAAAAATGACAAGGATATTAATAGAGTGTTCTGGTCATGGATAAATAGGAGTCCATTTGAGGGAAAAGGTGTAAATTGAGAAAATTGTCAGGCCATTCATATAATTGTGAAAAACCATTGTTGGGTAGAATTGTTAAAGATGATACTGAAAGCAAACACAAGAAACATTCAGTTTTTGTCACGAACTCACCAAACAAAAATGGAGTCAAGTATTTGGCAGTAATTACTGATGCAAAAGAAGTGGATTCAAGACTATTGTCCAGCGGAGGCCCCATTGCATTGGGTGTATCAAGAATTGATGAGCTAAATACTGGCGATGTTGTACGTTTAAACCCCGATGGTAATATAGAGGTGTTATATGAAAGGGAGTCCCCCCATAATTGTCTTTTTGTTACAGAACAATGCAACTGCTCATGTATAATCTGCCCACAATACACGACTAAAACCAAAAGTGATTTTACCGACTCCGTGTTAGAGCTAATAAAACTTATTGATCCCCAAGCACAAACGCTAGGTATAACTGGGGGAGAACCAACGCTGTTGGGCGATAACTTTTTCCGAATTATACAAGCCTGCAAAAAGCACTTGCCCAATACTGCGATACAGATATTGTCAAACGGTATCAAATTTAGCGATTTTGATTTCACAAAAAACTTTGCACTTATAGCCCATCCTAATATTCAAATTGGAATCCCTCTATATGCTGACACTGATACTGATCACAATCATATCGTGCAGGTAAATGGTTTTTTCAAAACAATTAAAGGCATACAAAATCTAGCACTATTCAAACAAAAAATTGAAATTAGAACTGTCATAAATGCCTTAAATTATAAACGACTCCCTCAAATGGCAGAGTTTATTTACCGGAATTTTCCCTTTGTAATTCATGTTGCTTTCATGGGCATGGAAACTAGAGAACTGGCAAAGAAAAACTTGGATCAGGTTTGGATTGATCCGTATGAATATCAAAGTTACTTAAACGAAGCTGTCGAAATTTTATCTTTGCGACAAATGAACGTTTCAATTTACAATCATCAGTTGTGTGTATTACCCAAAACACTCTGGCGATTTGCAAAAAAATCCATATCAGGGTGGAAAAATATTTATCTCAATGAATGTAAAACTTGTGACTATAATGGTAGTTGTGGCGGTTTTTTTGCTTCCTCAAAAAATATACATAGTATTCACATTAAAGCTATTAAAAGAAAACAACATAAACCAAATTATGCAAAAGGTTGTGTGGGAATTGATTCTGATTTGAAATCCAACGTGTCTCCAACTTTTCTGAAATTTGCTGAACGTATTGCGTCAATAAAAAACTATCCAATACTTGATGTACCTTGTGGTTATGGTAGACATTCTGTTTTATTAGCTAAACTAGGTTGTAAAATTATATGTGTCGATATTAATAGTAATGCTTTGAACTTTGTTCTGGCTTGCGGAGAAAAGTATGGATTCAAAGAGGACCAATTAACCACATTTGAAACTGATTTGATAAATGATCCCTGGGCTTTTTGCCAAAACTCTGTAGGCGCAATTGTAAATGTTCATTATTACCAATACGTCCTTTTAGATAATTTTATTAATTCCATTATTTCCGGCGGATACCTTTATCTGGAAACACCGGGAAATTATAGAGGAAATTTTGCTGATTTGCCGACAAAGGGGCTGATTAGTGCTAAGCTGTCTAAGTTTTTCGAAATTCTCTATTATAAAGAGCAATTTGCAGGACCCAGTAATTCAAATTTGGTTACGGTCAAACTTTTTGCCCAAAAAAAGCAGAAAAATATTATGAGTGGATGTAAAAAATCAACTTAAAAACGAGCTTATAGAGCTTCTTTGTATGCTCAAAAACACATAGAAATATATAATGTTAGCTATAAGTAGCTGTTACTAATAGGCTTATGCCTAAAAAAACAATACTTTTAAAAATAATTATTTTTTTGTTGACATATATATGCCTAACTTGTAGAATCATTGTGTAAATTATTTAAGGATGCAATAAGGATACAATTATGAAAACTACAATAAAGTGGATAGTTTCGGTTTTGGTTTCTCTGGTGTTTTTACTCATACCTGCCAGACTTACTGCAGCGACCAATCGGCAGCAAGCGACCAATCGACAGCAAAAGATAAGTCAAATTACAGAAAATACACAATTAATCCTTCAGCATGCTTCGGCAGTAACCGTTGATAATCTGTTTCACGGTTCACACGGTTCACACGGTTCGCACGGTTCGCACGGTTCACACGGTTCGCACGGTTCGCACAGTAGCAGCAGTTTTTAAATCGCTGGCTTGTTAATTGATTAGAGGCAGTTAGGTTCCCTATCTTCTGTCCGCTATCGCTGCCGCAGCGCTTGGTCTTTGGTCGTTTTTTCTCCTACTTTCCCGTTGAATTGCTCCTGCCTCGCCGTGGTTTTTAGTCCCGCCATAGCCTCGTGCGACGGCGGACGACACGGCGGGTCGGATTCTCTCCAGCCCGTTAGAAATCCCCGCCCGGTTAGAAGTCTGCAAGACTTTACTTCTAACGGGGCCCGCCGAGCACAAGGCAGACACCTCTGGCATCCCATTTCTAACGGGCTCCAGAATTTCCATTACCGATATAAATTAACCGCCTTTGCCGTTAGGCATCCTGTGGACGGCGGAACTTCTTTAGACACAGACGCCGTCCTGAGCGAAGTCGAAGGATTAACACTGATTTACACGGATTTATATTTTTATATCTCTGTGTTCTCTGTGACCTCTGTGGCTAATACAAATTCCTATACAATCAAGTTCCTTGAGAGAATTAATCACTTGAAACCTGTGCCAATAGCGTCTGTTTTGTATTTTGGTAATTTGCATTTTGAATTTTAATTTTCTGATGTGCCCTCTGTGTTCTCCGTGGCAAAAAGTTCCGCCAAAAGCGGTTAAATTTAATAAATCTATTGCTTAAACGGCCACAGCCGATTGTTCCTTGCCTTACCTCATTTTCTACTTGCGTTAAAAACGCCTGACTGTTACAATATCATATAAAGTATATGCTGAACGCTAACGCTTAATTCAGGATTGCCTTATGAAATCCCGTGGCGCTGTTATTGCAAACTTCTTACTTATTTTGTTTGCTTGCGGTCTTTGCTCTGCCGATACGATCGTTCTAAAAGAAGGCCAGCGATTGACCGGCGATATCCTTCTGGAAAAAGAAACTGCTATTTATCTCGATGTTGGAGTGACAGTTCTTACGATTCCAAAAGAAAAGATACTCGAATACGAATACACCAAAACGCCTGAGCCTAACGACATTGACGCCAACAGCCTGGACGTCAACGACTTAGAGGCCGGCAAAGCGCAGCGGCCGGCCGGCCGGCTGTATCATACCGCCAACCTGAAAAAAATGACTATTGAAAAATGTGTGGACGCATTCTCTGAAGCAGTTGTAAAGGTCTCCAGCCCCGCAGGAATGGGTTCAGGCTTCTTTATCAACGAACAAGGGTACCTGATAACGAATTACCACGTGATAGAGAAGGAAACAAAAATCGAGGTCACTGTCTTTCGAAAAGCAAAGGACGGCTTCGAAAAAGAGAAATTCAAAAAAGTCAAAATTGAAGCCATCAATCCTTTCGTTGACCTGGCACTGTTAAAAATCGAAGACCTTGGCGAGACAAAAGTAAAATTCGCTTACCTGGGCAACATCGACGACATCAAAGTAGGCGAAAAGGTCTTCGCCATCGGCAACCCACTCGGCCTGGAGCGGACCGTCACCGACGGTGTCATCAGCACCAGAAACAGGGCCTTTGAAGGGCTTGTCTATATCCAAACCAACGCCGACATCAATCCAGGCAATTCCGGCGGAGCCTTGTTCAATCTGGCCGGCGAGGTCGTCGGCGTCACGAATATGGGATATATCTTCTTCGGCGGACTCGGCTTCGCCATACCTGTCGACTACATAAAGCATTTCATAGAAAACCGTGACGCCTTTGTATATGACAAAGATAATCCGAACAGCGGTTTCCGATACCTTCAACCGGATAGGAGACGCAATAACGCCAAGCCGAAATTTCTGAAAAAAACAAAAAGTGAATAGTCGCCGGCGGGTATTAGACACCAAACAGCTAAATACCGACCACCAAATAACCGAAAGGCCTAAAAATGAAACAAATGCTGAGCAAAATATTGGCTGCCCTAATTATTTCTATCCTATGCATGTTTGCCTGTGCCAGGGCAGGGACATTACCCAAGACAGCCAAACTTGTCCCTCCCGAAACGGCCCTGTTGCTGGAGGTTGAAAATTTCAGCCAGCTCAAAACCCAGTTTGAAAAAACCAGCCCTTACAAACTCTACAAAGACCCGGCAATGCGCCCCTTCATCGATGACTTGAAGTCAAAATGGCAAGAAAAAGCCGCTATGCCAGACAGCGAGGTTATAAAAGCGGTTGTTGGTGGTGACATCCTGCCACAGGGCAGACTGGCTTTTGCTTTAGTCCTAAACAAACAGGCCGTAAAGGCAAAAGAGCCTATGGCTTTGTTCATAATCCAGTGGGGCGAACAAATCGACAAAATCAGAGAAGCTGTAGAAAAAACAATCAGAAAAGCTGTTGAAGACGGCCTGCACCACAAAAGTGAAAATTATCGCGGCGTCAGTATCAACACCATAATCGCTGAAGACGGGAAAAAGCTCGGTTATGGCTTTTCCTCAGCCCTCCACTATAGCTTCACCGGCGACTGCCTTATAGGTTCCGAAGATATCGAGGCCCTCAAGTTTGCCATCGCGCATATTCAAGGTGCGGCCAGCCCAGCCTTGGCCGATGACAGCGATTACACCACCACCATGAAATCTATCGGGCCTTACCACGAAATCGATTTCTACCTCAACATAAAACAAATCATCAAGATGGCGCTTTCCGAGGACAGCACTGACAAAGCAAAGACAATGATGGCCAACCTGGGCTTTGATAATGTTACATCTTTCGGCTGTTCGATAGGCCTGGCGCGAAGTCCCGGCAGTTCTTGCTGCAGCAAAGCATTTCTAAAAATTACCGGAGCCAAGAAAGGTATTTGCAAAATGCTCGATATCGAATCCACTGTCGTTACAGCGCCGCGATTTGTCCCCGCCTCGGCCTACTCGGTGACATTTCTCAATTTGAATGTTAGAAAAGCCTATGATGAGCTTGCCAATATTCTTAACAGTTTCAGCCCGATGTACTCTGCCTGGATGTATACTCCACTTCCGACATCAAGTTCGCCCGATGAACCTGGGCTGCAAATCAAACGCGACATTATCGACCACTTCGGCTCACAAATTGTTATCGCTCAGAGTATGAACAAGCCCTTTACCACCCATTCGGCACCAACAGAGACCCTTTTTGCTTTCGCAGCAAGTAACGTCAAAACGCTCGAAAAATCCCTCTCGCTTCTTCACAGCAAACTGATAGCTCCGAACAATCCCGACGCGAGGCGAGAACTTCTGGGCCGCACGATTTACGTCATCAGTATGCCGGGTCTGCAATTTTTCCCCGGCGGAAGAACGCCGATGCAAACGCCAACCGTACCAACTGCTCCCCGAGCCTCCGCTTTTGCATTTACCGTCACCGACACTCATCTGATTTTCGGATTAGAATCAAGCGTTGAACGGGCCATCCGCGAATTAAGCAGCGGCGGTGATAGCTCCGTGCGTTCTGCAAAGTGGTTTACCACCGCCAAATCGGCCATCCCTTCGGTTGTAGGACTGGCAACTATGGAAGACAATACCGCCTCCGGCGAGCTATTGTGGTGGCTGATGAAGGAAGGTAGAAAACTGCTATGGGGTCCGAACATCGAGGTGAATAACGGTTCGCCTTCCATCAAGTTTGGGCCATTGGAAGCTGACAAATTATTTAATTTCAGCCTTGTGCCCGAATTCGATACTGTCCGCAAGTATTTTGGCTTCTGGGTCTCTTATGGGATTACCAGGCCCGATGGCTTCTTCTTTGAATTCAAATATCTTAATCCAACCGGCACTGACTAACATCCTCCAACCGAAAAGCAAAACAAGAAATGCGAAATCAGTGGATGACTTTATTGAGTGGGTAAGTGATAATGCCCGACGCTCCTCCTCGCTTCAAAGCCGGAACCAATACGCGCTCCACCTTATCTTCGACAATCACCTCAACCGCAACATAATCGGAATCGGCTAAGCTCGAAATAGTCGGACTCTTCTCAGCAGGCAGGATTTTCAAAACCGCTTCCAAATCACTCTTCTTTACGTTCATCTTCAGACCAACTCTGCTGCGGGCGTCGATTGCCGCGATAAGCAAAATGGCAATATTTTCAATTTTGGCCCGCTTAAATTCATCCTGCCAGGCCCTCTTATTTGCTATAAGCCTTGGCGTAGACGTTATCACGGTATCTATTATCCGCAAGTTATTTGCCCGCAGTGACGAACCGGTCTCGGTTAGTTCCACTATCCCATCGACCAGCCGAGCTTTTACCTCGGTGACGCCCCAGCTAAATTCGACTTTTACGTCAACCTTTTTATCTGAGAAATATTTCTTTGTCACATTAACCAGCTCAGTTGCGATTACACCTGCTTGCAGCTCCTGCGGCTTGGTCACCTTCGACTCGTTGGGCACGGCCAACACCCATCTGGCCGGCCCGCTCGTTGCTTTGCTGTAGGCAAGCTCGGCAACCTCAACGACATCCGATTCGTTCTCCATTATCCAATCATAGCCCGTAACGCCGGCGTCCAGAACCCCATCGGCCACGTATCTGCTCATCTCCTGCGCTCGCAGCATAATCGGCTTAATCTGCTCGTCATCTATACGAGGCAAATAGCTCCTTTCGGAATCCAAAATGTGGAACCCGGCTTTGCCAAACAGCTCAATTGTCGCCTTTTGTAAGCTGCCGGCAGGAAAACCTAATTTCAGCATCTTTTTCTCTGGTATATTTTTTGACATCGTCAACAATCTTTCATTTCTTTTCACTCATTGGTTTTCTTCGTCCCCGCTCTTCTTGCTGCCTTCTTCTCGCTTCTCGCCGCTTTTGTTTTTGCCTTATGAGCAGCTCTTTTCCTTCTCACCGCCCTGCGAGATTCACTCTCACGCTGCAAAAGAGCATAAAACTCGTATGCGTTTTCAGCCGAAATCTGCTTGGCTAAAAAGCCCTCTATCTCCCGATCATCCGCATCTGCATGAACCAGTTCGTTGCTCCTTAGATAATCTATCATCTTCCTTGTAAGCGGTATTGCGTGGCCCTGCAAAGACGTAAGCATACAATACTTGACCACGAAAGGACTTACGCCGTTCATCTTCTCAAGGGCCTGTCTCGCAGGACGTTTACCAACCCGCTTCAGCGCCTTCAGGCTAACCGTATTATATCTGTCGAATGCTGCTCGCAAAGCCCTGCTAAGCGCCAAAGCTATATCTCTCGTAACCGGCGTATCCGACCCCAGCACTTCCACAATCTCTTCTGCCCGCGAAACACGCAAGTCGTTCAAATCAACAAAATAATCCGCAAATCTCTTAAGCGCCGACTCAGCCACCTTCACGCTCATTTGCTCGCTGACGATACCGTAAACAAGTGCCTCCACCGGCTCATCGTAGACAGTCTTTTGGACTCTGGGGTACTTGCGCTTTAATGAGCGGTACAATTTGTGCACTTTTCGAGAATACTCTTTGCTGTCTTTCATCAAAACCTCTGCCTATCTACACGTCGCTGCCACATCTTAAACTGACCTGCTATTGACGCACAAAAATTAGTCACCATTTTCGCCAACCGGGTCTTTCCTTTTCATCTCGCTGACGGCCTGGTCTATCAGCTTCATGGTTTCCAGCGTCTTTTTGAATTTTTCATCCCTGCATAAACGCAAAACGGGGCAAAATTTGCTCTGTAACCTGCCTGCCAACAGCGATTGTATTCGTGGCCTTGCGTGCGATATCGCCGCAAAAGTCTTATTCTGCGCCGCTTCATCTCTTCCGAGAATGCTAAGATACACATCGGCCCTGCGCAAATCAGGGCTCATATCAACTCGCGTAACGCTCACAAGCCCTTCAATACGAGGATCATTAAGATGGTTGACAATTGCGTCACTAACCGCTTCTTTCACTATACGAGCAACTTTTTCCTGCCTTCGCGTCGGCATAATAACTCGTGTCCCGTGTCTTGTACCTCGGCTGACTGCCTACAACCCACCAGATATGCTTAAAGGGTCCGGGCCACTTCAACTATTTCATAAAAGTCCAAAACGTCATCGGCCTTAATATCGTCAAACCGCGCTATCTTAATGCCACACTCCAGTCCTGCCTTGACCTCGCGAATATCATCCTTGAAACGCTTCAGAGACTCTATGCTCATGCCATCTCTGATTACAACATTATCACGTACTAAACGCACCTTCGCATTCTTAGTCACGATACCGTCACTCATATAACAGCCGGCTACCGTCCCAATTCTCGAAATCTTAAAGGTCGTCCTTACCACAGCTCTGCCAAGCGAGCTCTCCATCTCTTCCGGCTCAAGCAGACCGGCCATAGACTGTTCCAAATCCTCTGTTATACGATAAATTACATCATACAGCCTTATCTCAACGCCTTTCGCTTCTGCGATCCTGGCTACGTGTTCTTCGCCGACAACGTTAAAACCGATAATTACAGCGTTCGACGCCTCTGCAAGCACAACATCACCTTCTGTAATCCCCCCGGGTGCCGCGTGCAGAATCCGTATCTTTACTTCTGCGGTGCTCAGCTCAGATAAGTATTTCGTCAACACATCTACCGAACCCTGTACATCGGCCCGGATGATAAGGTTCAATTCTTTGACATTGCCCGCCTCTATTTCGCTGAACAGATTATCAAGCGTCACCTGTGCCCGTTCCGTCAATGAACTTTCCCTTGAGCGCATTTGATTCTCCTCAGCAGCGGCCTTAGCTCCGTTGATATCATCCAGGCAGTAAAATCTATCACCCGCTTGCGGAACATCGCTAAGACCAGTTATCTCCACCGGCATCGAGCTTGTAGCCGACTTTATACTTTTGCCGTAACTGTTTTTTAAAACCTTCACTCTGCCAAAAGTGCCGCCGGCTAACACTATATCACCCTTGCTCAGTTTGCCCTCTTTAATCAACAGCGTTGCAACCGGCCCCCGCCGCGCTGATATCTTCGCTTCAACAACCCATCCGATGGCGGGGATACTGTCATCAGCTTTGAGCTCAAGCAATTCCGCTACGTAATCGAGGTGTTCAAGCAAATCGTCTATACCCTCGCCGGTGACGGCACTCGTCTTCACAACTTCGGTCTCTCCGCCCCATTCAGTCGGCGACAGCTCCTGCTCTGCCAACTGTGAATAAACACGATTTATATCACGCCCTGGCAAATCTATTTTATTCAGCGCCACAATAATCGGCACATTTGCCGCCTTGCTGTGCGCTATCGCCTCGATCGTTTGCGGCATCACACCATCGTCAGCAGCAACCACCAGCACCGCAACATCGGTCATATTAGCGCCCCTGGCCCGCATAGCTGTAAAAGCCTCGTGTCCGGGAGTGTCAAGAAACGTCACCTTATTATCGCCCACGCTGACCTGATAGGCGCCGATATGCTGAGTGATACCGCCCGCCTCACCGGCAGTGACATGAGATGACCGAATCTTATCCAGCAAACTGGTCTTGCCGTGGTCAACGTGACCAAGCATCGTAGCCACCACCGAACGCTTCTTGAGATTCGTCCTCGGACGTCCTTCAAACTCGGCTCGTATCTGTTCTTCCAGCCCCTTCTTGCGCTCGACAACAAGCTCCGTCCCAAATTCCAGAGCAACCAGTTCTGCAACATCAGAACTTATATTTTGATTGGCTGTAGCCATAACTCCATGTTGCATCAACTTGTTGATAATATCTCCCGATTTAACCGCCAAAACCGCAGACAGGTCTTTTGCATTTATCGGCTCGCTTACAACGGCTTTTTTCGGCTTGCCAGGTGCAACAAGCTCCCGTCCCAGCTTGGTAACAACCTTTCGCACCGGCCTTAATCGCAGACCTTCCCCGCGGGCCGCTTCAAGACGGGCCTGCCTCTCTTCGATATCCCTTTGTCGCCATCTGCCGAATCTAAACTTTCGCGCAGCTTCCGCGATATGCTCACCTCGCCGCCGCCCATGCGTTCTTTCTTTGAGCCGCTTAGTCGTCCGTCTTCCATCCTTTTCCACAACAGAACTCGACTCTTCATCCTCCAGCTCACTATACATCAACGGCTCAGTAACAGGCATACTGAACTTGGCTCTCGGCTTTGAACGCGGCGGGGGAACCGACTCCGGCGATTCAACGCGAACGACCTGTGGCCCGCTCAGTCGAGCCGGCTCAGGCTTTTCAAGAATGGGCCCCGCAGGCACTACCGGCTCAGGTTCCGCCAGCCTAACTTCCTCCTCGACCTTTTCGGTTAACTGCTCTGTCGCTGGTTCTGGTTCTTCTGCAACTATCTCAACGACCTCGGCAGTTGGCTCGGCTGGTTTTGCTTCTTTGACTTTCTTTTTCTTTGCTTTTGCTTTCTTTGCCGGCGCCTTTCGCTTCACCTTCTTCTTGACGCGCACCCTCTTTAAATCCACCTTCTTGGCCGTCTCAACCGTCGTGATGTTTTCCCCTTCGCTAAACCACTCACGAATGGTCGCCGCCAACCCGGCCGATATCACCGCCATGTGATTCTTAACGTCCAGACCTTCATCCTGACACTTTTTCACAACGGCAGAGCTTTTTACACCAAGCTCCCTCGCCAAAATGTATACTCTTGTACTCGCCATTTCCCTATCTTGTGCAAAAGCGAATATCGAAACTCGAAATTCAAGCCAGATTCAAAATTCGAGTAACAATTGTCCAAAAAATTATTTCCGCCCACGGCGGACCCAAATCTTCATATTTGTCCGGCTTTCGGCTCTAACCTGCAACAAACCGCAAAACGGCAAATCTTCCCAAAGAACTTTTATTGCACCTGGCGCCCCTGCGTATCTCCTGTTTCGAGCTTTTGCTGTTCGTCCCCGGCCGGGCCTGTTTCCTGTTGCTCCACCAGAAGGTTTTCCGCCTGGTTCTTTTTCGACTCAGCCGCCAAATGCTTCGTTTCCTCGGCCGCTGCTGCAACCAACTTTTCAGCAAGACCACCATCAATATCCAGTTCGTTAAGCAACGGCTCAGTCCCAACGTCCTCCAAATCCAAAACAGATATAATGCCCAACGCTATCAGCTTGTCGACCAAAGTATCATCCGCAGCTTCCACACCCTTGACACAATTTGCCAATCTCTCAATGCCCTGGTTGTATTCGTCGGGCGTCAGTATATCAATATCCCACCCGGTAAGTCTGGCAGCCAGCCGAACATTCTGGCCGTGCTTGCCGATTGCAAGGCTAAGCTGGGTCTCGTCCACCACCACCGTCGCCCTTCCCAATTCAAAGCACAACGCGATTTCGCTGACCTTCGCCGGCATCAGCGCATTTGTAATCAGCACTTGTGACGAATCATTCCATCGAACAATATCTATCTTCTCTCCGCCGAGCTCATCAACTATGTTCTTTATCCTGCTGCCTCGCACACCCACGCAGGCCCCAACCGGGTCAACCTTGTCATCAAGCGAGGCAACCGCAACCTTAGTTCGGTATCCCGCTTCCCGTGCCATCGCCCGTATTTCGATAATGTTCTCGGCAATTTCCGGTACCTCCAGGTCGAACAACCTGCGAATAAAATCAGGATGTGTGCGTGAAAGGACAATCTTGACCTGATTGGAAACCTCTTTTACCTCAAGAACGAGACATCGAATCCTTTCGCCCGGACGATGTGTCTGGCCGGCTATCTGTTCAGTTTTGGGCATGAAGCCTTCCGCACGATGGTTCAGGTCGACAATTAGTGTTCCGCTCTCGTATCGCACAACCGAGCCGCTTACCGTTTCGCCTCTTCGCTGGGCAAACTCGGCAAAGATACTGTCCCTCTCGTCAGCCTTTATTTTCTGTATCATAACCTGTTTGGCTGTCTGGGCGGGGATTCGGCCAAGCTGCGTTATATCGATTTGCACATCGTCCTTAAAGGCAGCAACCTCTCCCGTGGTGCGGTCGATATTTACAACGATATTGCTGTCGTTTTCACCAAAGTGTTTTCTGACCGCCGAAACCATAGCTTCTTCCAAATCGACAAATATGGATTCCCTGTCGATATTCTTATCGCGTGCGATGTTATCCACAATTCTCAATAATTCCTGACTCATAGTCTGCTCTCTTCCTATCTGTGCCTACCGGCGCCCAAGACAGGCGCTGGGCAAAAAAAAGTGGAAACTATCACCAAGTTTCCACTTCAACGGCCAAAACCGAACTGAGGCTGTATACCGACTTTACATCACATCAGCTGCCTCCCGTCGAGGGCGCCATTTTGCAATAATTCGCAAAATGGGGACCCGGTCAAAAACCTCGTTCGTCTCACCTCGTCGAAGCAGAACCACCGTTTCCCAAGCTACCATTTGCCCAAAAACGCAGCCGTACAGATGTTGTGCTTGCCTAATCTGCACGGTTCGCTAATCCTGTCAAAAGCATTTTCAGCACCTTAAATTCAGCTTTGGCAGCCGTTAATCCTTATAACTAAACTTATTATAATAATCGTCAAAGCTGCCAAGGGCAATAATTTTTTTGCTGAATTTGTATAATTTTTAGCCCAAATGGGGCGAGAGAACCGGTCTAACAGGCAAAACTCGAGGCTCAATCTGCCAGGATACGTACTGAAATCGCGTTTTTGAGGCCAAAAAAGCGTTTATTATCGCCCCTATCAGCACAGCGAGAAAGTTTTGGCCGAGGAGGTGAATTTGCTGAATTCCACAGGTTAGCAAGTAGGCCGGCAGGCGATTGTTGCGGCAAATGGACAGTTAGTCAGTCAAGACTGGGTGGAAAAAGCGCGCACAAACGCGCAGGTTTTCGAACCATTTGCGCAAGTTGCCGTGAAAAGTCGGACAAAAATGAACAAAAGTTGAACAAAATAGACAAAAGTGCGCACGTTTTGAGCAAAAGTGCGCAGAAACAGGTACTTTTTGAGCACGTTTTTGACACCCCCTTGCGCAAATGTGCGCGCATAACGGCAGTCGCTCGTGACTCCCTTCGACCGCGCTCAGGACAGGCGTGAATCGTATCTTGCAAGAGCTGAAAACTTAAAGCTAAAAACGCAAAACCATAGCGTAAAATTCAAAAGTGATTCGGTGTTGACGGAGTGGAAAAATTTTGGGTCCTCCTTCGCTAAAGCTACGGCGGATCCCGCCACGGGCGGATCTGCGACTTCGATATTTAGTTGACGGGAATTGCGGGAGCGGAGGGAAAATTAAAGATTAAAATGTAAAATGCAAAATTGTGGAGGCCCTTCGGGCAGAATTTTATGTGTTGACGGGAATTGCGGGTTTGAAAAGAGTTCGTGGAAAGCCCAGGTGCTGCTCATCAAGTATATCTCATTGTCAGGGGTTTCGTTTTTTCAGAGATGCATTAACCATTTACAAATAGAAACGAGCTGTTTCTCATTTGTAAGATTTGCTGCATTTGATAATACGCCATTTTGGAGTTGGTCAAATATCTCCCGAGCCATGGCCTTTTCGATGGCAGCGCCAATAAACAAAGTGCTTGGATTGAGTTTTTTTTCTTGGAAGGCTGCTCTGATACGCTCAAGAGCAGAGTGGGCTGTCTTCCAGTGCTCATCTGCGCCTGCGGGATCTATCCCACCTTTTAACTCACCCAAAGCGATGTATTTTTTCGGAGTGTAGTGGAAAGATTTTGTGTTCTTACCGAATATAATGTCGTCAGGAGTGCAGTCGAAAAGGCACAGGTCTACATTCTTTTTAATGAAGGGTACAGTTAGATTGTAGATCAATGTTCTGTTACGAGGAGTTTGCCAGTTTAATCCTTTAAGATGCAATTCAATACCAGAATCATCTGGTGACCGATTAATCCACTTTCCGGATTTTGAGTGCAGCCATTTATAGTCCATACCTTCAATGGAGAGAGTAGAAATAAGGACTCTAGTGAATTTTCTTTCACCTAACGCACCGGCAAGATTTCGCAGGCTTCCACCCAGTGAATCTCCCCTGGTAAGTAAGAACCTATAAACCAATTCATCCACAAAGTCTTTTCCTGCGGGTTCTAAAAAATTTTCTATTAAGCCCTTAATTGCTTCGGTTTTATCCTGCTCTGAAAGATGGGTGGCAGCTTTATCAGATATCCCGGCCGCAGTTAAAATCGACGCCCTTATTTCGGTAATTTTTAACAGCTCTTGAGGTTTAGATGCTTTTGACGTTAATACTTTCAGTGCCTTTGCTTCTTCGACAAAAGGGGACGCTTTTCTGTTCTTTTCAAGGGCGAGGGCAATAAAACCAGCGCGTATTTCCTCGTAAGGGGTAACGAGCGAGCCACTCGATTTAAGGTGTTCTTTGTAGCTCATGAGCGCGCTCAATTATATTTCCTCCAAACATATACGCATTTCCTTAACATGTTCCTTCCGTATTCTCCCATTTGTTGACTGCTATTGCCTTTGCCGTTCTGAAGAGTGAATATTTTTCTGACTTGTAGCCCCGCTTTTTTAGCAAATTCGGACAAAATTAGATCTACTGGGATAGTCTCACCAGCATAACGAACATTATCATTAACATAGTAAATCCTGCCCCCACGCTTTAGTAATCGAGCCATTTGAAAGACCACGAAGGCATGTTCATAAAAGTAGTTACGGACAAGTCTGTATATGCCGGGATTGTTCAGTTTATTCTGTTCTTTATACTTTAGGAGGATGGCAAGAATTTCCTGGAGGGCCTTATTTGAGTTGAAAGCATTAATTGCCCGATTGAATAGTTGTAATTGGTTGTTTGCTTTGCATGTCGTTTTTAGGAAATGTTCTTTATCTTTATTCTCAACTGTGCACGATAGCAAGGACTGGCGTAATTTTTTTATTCCTTCTGCATCAATGCCTAAGAAGGCTAGCTCTAACGCATAAGTCCTTGTGTAGTCGTAACGGTTGCAGTATGGAGGTGATGTTATAATAAGGTCATAATGGGCCCCCGGTAGTTCGGGCATTAACTCAAGGCATGATGTCGTTCGCAGTTCGATCTTTGGTCCATCAAAATTTGAGTGGCCAAAGAAAAAAGAAGAGTTTGCAAGATCAGAAACAATTCGGTCTAACGCGGCAAAGAGAGCGCGTTCGAACGTCCATATCTTGCCCTTACTGAATGTTGTTCTAGTTTTTCCGGCCCTGTAATCCCAACGTAGATACTGTCCGTCTTTGCGTGTATAGCTGATTTTTTCAAGGATAGAAAAACACGAAAACTTCAGGATTTTTTTTACGTTTTGGTCATTGATTTTGTCCTCTATATATTTGAGAAACGCGTTGAGCTTTTGCTCTGTGTGGAGAGGAAAAGCCTTGTGCGTAATGGGTATGTGCTTGTAGTTTGTCTTCATATCGATTGGAAGTCTAGAAAAGTCAAGATTGTGCAATGCACGTACAGATTCTCTAAGATTCTTAAGATTAACTTTGTTGGCAGTTATTCTTGTATTGAGAATGAACTCTCCTATAGGCATGATCTCAATCCCAAGAGAATTAAAACCCATTTCATTTGCAGCAAACAAAGTTGTACCAGACCCGGAAAAAGGATCCAGTATTCTACCGCAACTCTTCGGATAGTCCTTAATAAACATTTTGACCATTTGGTATGAGAAGCCTTCTTTATAAGCGAACCAATTGTAAAAAGGAATGTCCTTGTTGGCTTGGAAACTCACCAGCTTTCTGTCGAGAGATGTGTTTACTTCAATCAAATTTCTGTAGGCATCCTCCAGTTTCTGGCGTTCTATTCGTGGTGTTTGACCAAGACCTACCAACTGCGAATTCCTTCCGTTGGGCTTTATCACATACCTGTGAGGTGCTATACGATTAATGACAATTTTGTCACCTGCTCGAAGATTGTTAAGCTTAACAAACTTTTTTACCCAACCTCTTTCCCTAAAGAGCCAACGTGGTTTGCGTGTCTTTTTGTCAGTGGGAATGTCCGTCTCGATGGGATTAGACAAGCCGTCAACTTTTAGTGTTATTGGTGTACCGATTCCGGCTTTTTTGGATGGACCGCCAAAGACATCCGGCGGGAAAAATTCTTTGCCACAGGCGCTCAGATTTAGATTTCCGTGTTTGTGAGCCGCCGGGGTTAGTTCAATTACTCGCGATTCCATTCGGTATATACCTCCTTATGAAGTGGATTATAACGATTGTGCCGGAGGTTAGCAATAGGGGGCGCCGCGGAATTTTTAGATGAAAGTGGGAGGGCAGGGGCCGCCCATTGGCGGGGCAAGCAAACCCGGCCGGAGGCCAGAGCTAAATCAACGGCGTAAACAAAAATCCCACGTGAAACGTGGGGCGGGAGAGATTTTCCATTTA
>Ga0114919_10001823_pt1 | contig 17115 bp, 23 predicted proteins | sample BlataG_FD_88682 | JGI IMG/M metagenome (GOLD analysis project Ga0114919, IMG submission 88682) | Deep subsurface microbial communities from Black Sea to uncover new lineages of life (NeLLi) - Black_00105 metaG | ecosystem: Environmental > Aquatic > Marine > Oceanic > Sediment | place: Atlantic... | reverse complement strand
TATCCTCGACCTTTTCCTTTCATCATTCCTTTTCGCATGAGTATTACCTTTTATTCTAATTCATTATCATATCCTTCCAACAGATTCTTTTTTTTGCATACTTTTTCAATGCAGGAGATAGTTGTGATACATCTCCCTCGACAGTATTCACTAAGACCTCTAAAGCTTTTTCTGGAGTAGCACCAGATTTTATTGATTGAATATATACCATTTTTTCAAATGTGTCAAGATTTTTCACTGTTTCTGTGATAAGTTTATTATTTGGATGATTAGCTTCTGCAAATCTGTCAATCATCATTTCATTTTTTTTGGTTCTTTTATTAAAACAGCTTAAATCAGATGAACCAAACATATCTTGCATTGGACTGATTCTCTGCGGTTGCTTGATTCCTTTTGCGGATTGAGAGTGTATTCTTGGATCATATCCTAAGACATTCTTGTATCCTTTCCCTTTTCCTCTCATTAAGCCTTTTCGCATTTCAGTCCCACCATAATCTTATTCCGTCGATATCTTTGTTGTATTCATATAATTTTTCATACCATCCAGCCAAATGATTCCCATAATCAGTCATACCAAACTCATCAGGAGTTACACCTGCTTTTTTGAATGTATTATAAACCTCTTTTATAAATTGCTTTTTTTCCTCATCTGTATATTCTCTCTTTTCTCCTTTATCATCAAAAGCCTGATTTGTCCAATAAGGAATTTTAATATATAAAACTGGAGAACTTTCCCTGCCAAACTGTATTGATTCAATCATTTTAGGATTGAGTTCACCAAGAGCTTTTGCAACTTTATTACCATCATAATCATTGTAGTATGGAACTAACTTAACAATTTCTTGTGCATCATCTATACTTCTGATATCAGAAGAAACATAATTCAGATTTCTTACTTTCAAACCATCTCCATAAGCAAGTATGACTCCCATCTTTTTTTGTTCAAGAATAGGAGATTTGCGAAGTAGATTGAGAACTTTGATTGATTGTGGTTGTTTAATCCCTCGTCTTGAATCAGAATGAACTCTTGGATCATATCCTAAAATATTTTTATATCCTTTTCCACTTCCTTTACCGAGACCTTTTCTTCGCATAAGTATTACCTAACACAATTTAGCTTATCAGTTATCTTCAGAAATCTTATCTTTATCAAAAATACCATTATCTAAAGAGAGTGAATACTTTGAAGTATATAAACTTTTCCATTTTTCCTTATATCTTTGCTCATATATACTAATAAGCGACCTTTTCATCTCGTCTTTTTTTAGGTCAAATGTGCATAAACTCCAATTTTTGTAATGCTCTTTTGCAAAACAATCGTCGTCTCTTAGACAGACAAAACTGTAAGGAAGATTATTTTCTCTAAGCTCATCAATCAAATCTTGTGGCATCTTTCTTGCGTTATGGATATAACACGACGCAAACTTCACCATAGTATCTATCGTCATTAGCTCTGTCACGCAATCGCCTCTCCAGTTCTTGTAAACCTGACATGAGGAGTCAGGGCTGTCACCTGATCATATACCCAGTCTTTAATCTCCTCAAAAACAACAGTCATATCATATCTTGTAATCTCTTTTGCATCAACACCACCACCAATCTTACAATAAGCAACCTTAGAAAACATAAATCTTGGATTATAATAAGCATCTAATATCGCAAATACTGACGAATTAAGAGGTTTTTCTATTCTTGATCCAATCATATTCTGCAATTCTATCGCTTTACTTTCAAAACCTAATTGTAAGAATATGCTCCTGCCAAGCCTAAATACAAGATTATAATACTGCGGTCTGTCAGGTTCTAATCCAAAGAATGTATAAAACTGCGATTCCACAAATGATGGTTTGATTAAGCTCATAAAAATCACCAAACTTCTTTATTATTTTCATCTAACCAACTATCGTTTGAAGACATACTTTCATCTATGTCAAACCATTGTTTACAAGACCATAGACAATCATTACATTTCCAGATTCTAATAACCATTCCGTCTTCAAATCCTTCTTCTTCAAGTTCCATTTCTTCTTTACATTTCTTACACTTCATTTTCCAATTCCCGATTTTTCATCTTTGATTTACATCCTATGTTGTATTTTGACCACATACACTTAAAACATTATGGATATAATACATTGTGCTTGGCTCAACTGTCCAGTTTCGGTCAGGACTCGTCTCCCTATGACTTTCTTTATCCATACATTTGATAAAAGTCAAATCAGGATTGTTTGAATCTTGATTGAATCCCGCACAATATTCATCAAACTGACTGCAAAACTTATTACAACATTCTGCATCAATCTTCGGAGACAAATTAAAAGCTCCAAAATAAAACATTGCTCCGATACATACTATTATAAGGATAGCCCACCCATAGGTCATTAAAAATTCTAAAAACCACTGACTTTTTTTATTTTTCATTTTTAATCACATCCCATTTCTTCTTTCATCTTTTTTAACAAAAGATAATATTCCCCGACCACACAGTTTACAGATACAAGTAACTCTGCTTTTTGATTTTTTCCCGAAAGGATAATTTGTTCTTCTTTTCAAAAAAGGTTTGACTGAACGCCATCCTTCCCAAATTAAGATTTGTTTGCAGTATAAACATTGCATCTTTTCTGCATCATTTTTTCTCAATCAAATCCCTCAACTCGTCTTTCAGATTCATCAGATAACACTCTAAAAAACCTAACAATTCATAACATCTGTAAATCTCATCAGTTGTATCTGTTTGGATTTTTCCATCTTGAACATAGACTTCTAACAACATTACTTTTTCAGTTGTTGGCATTTTTCTTCTCAATCACTTCAGGGATATAATAATATCCTTCAGCATCTCTCTTATAAAATCTTCTTGTTCTTGGGATTTTTGTATTTGAAAACAATTCATAATAAGTTAATTTTCCATTTTCAATCCATCTAACTACAACAGTCAAAGGATATTTTCCATGACCACAACATGAAGCAACAGGAGAAAAATCAGATTTGAGTAACCATTTGATTAATGGTCTGATACATTTATCAATTCGAGGATTTGGTGTTTTATAATTTGTTTTTTTACACATTTTCCCTCATATAATTTTTTCTCTCATTGCTAACTCAAAGATTCTGTTTGTTTCGTCAAATCTTCTCTGACATTCATTACATAAAACAAAAGGTTCAGGCAGTTTTATAAATACCCATTCCAACACATCAACCTTATTCTGGCATCCTTTTGCATTACACTTTACTCTTAATTTTTTCTTGTTCACTTTCTTGTCCTCTTGCAATATCGGTATGCCTTATCAAGATATTCCATACCTTTACCCCAATCTTTTATCAATAATAATTTCTGTTTGTATTCTTTCACTTTTTTGTCGTCTTTATCAATTTTTTCTAACTTAATCATCCTTTTTGCTTGTTTAAGCTTCAATGTTTCTTTTGTTAAATCTTTAATTTTTGTTTTTAGGATTTTCAGTTCTTTTCTGATTGCCCTCGAAGTGAACTCAATATTATACATATCACATTTCTCTGGATTGCAGTCTTCAGGCTTGAATGAACAACAGCCTATCTTTAAGAAACCACAATCTTTTTTTCGTTTTTTTGGTTCAACAGTTGTTTTCTCTTCCATCCTTCATACTGCTCCCTCGATTTTATCTTTATACATCCGTCAAAATAGATTATTGTAATCTCACAGTCACATTTCAGCGTAATCCATCTTTCAGCCTTTACTCTTACTGAGATACTCCCACCGCATTTTGCACATTTGTAATTCAAACTGTCACGACCAATATTACTGCTAATATGAGCAGAATACCAATTACCATCAATAAAGTATAAATCTTCGCATTGGTGTCTAATTGCATCCTATACAGCATCTCAGACGACACTGAAGGAATTGTATTGAAAAGATTACCTGCAAACCCATCCATATCCATAAGTGATTTGCCGATATTCTCCTCGACCTTCTTCGCAGTATTAAAATCTTCTTCTACCAGTTCTTTTGTCTCTCCTAAAGTCACCATCTGCTTTTTATCAGGCAGATGATGATCCTCTAAAAATGCTTCTATTTTTTCTCACCCATGAACCCCGACATCTGCGGTATCTCAAACTCTCTTGCTTTCTCTTTGTCCTTCTGGAACTGCTGGTCGAGATTCATTGCCTGTTTGACAAGCTGATCAAGAGATGTGAAAATATCATAGACACATTCTCTGATATAATTAAGTGCCATTCCTTTCACCATATCGAGGTCAAGATTCCGTCGGTCTATTGTAAAGAATTGGCTGTCCAAAGGAACAAGATTGAATCCATTGATAGTAACATCATTGAATATAGAGCTGTAATTATGGTCTTCAGGCTTGACTAATACAAATATCGGATCGCTGAACATCTTATTCAAAAAACCTTTTCTTTGGACTATAAAACAATCGACAGGGATTGCTTCACTCTTTGATTCAGGATTGACATTATCCTCTCCCTTTTCTGTGATTATCTTCGGCAGATTTATCCGCAGATAGAAATACTTTCCCAGTAGAATCCTATTATGCTTTGTATCACCGCTTAATAGAAGATTACCCAACATATCATTCTGCATTACTTTTGTCACTGAATGAAGTTTCTGTTTGAACTGATATGGGATATCTTTATAAGTTTTTTTGAAAAATAAAATCCAGACTATATAAATGACACCGCCAAGAATCGTGATAATCAACAATCCTATTATTATAAACTTAAAGAACTGTCCAAGCGACTTCATGCCGAGCAACAGACCGATAAGTATGATTAAAACAGAAAATATTATCACTGCAATTATTGTTATCTTTTTCCAGCTATCTGCCATAGACATTTAACTCACTCTCCAATATTTTTAGTTTTTTATTCAATTCCTGTATCTTTTTTCTCCTCTCGACATTTAACTGTAATTTTTCAAGCTTTTGTTTCTCATTACCATATTTTTGAGGCACTTCTGCCTTTTCTTTCTTTTGTAATAGTTTAGATAAGAAACCCTGCTTTTGTTCGTCTATGGTCTGTTTTTTCAGATCATCAGCTATTTGTATATCTTTTTCAGGCAATACAATCTTATCTTTTGACAAGTCACCAAGAATATCTTTCTTGATCGCTTCCTTTAATACTGCATATTTTTGTCTTTCTATCTTTGTCTGCAATAATTTATTGAAAGATATAAAAAACAGCAAAACACCACCCCAAAGCAGACCGAGTTTTAAGACAGCTCCATTTAATATTTTCTCATAACTATCTTCATAATAGTCTGCTCTTTTTGTAAACTCATCAATAAATTCTTTTTCTTTCTTTACTAATTCATTTGAAAGGAATTGTCTCGTTGTCTGATGTTCCTGTGCGACTTTGTTTGCAGTCATTGTATCAACATCTTCAGGAACGCCTTGTGCAACAACAGAGAACACCATAGAAGAAAATATCACTAACAATATTATCATTATCCTTTTCATTCACATCACCTTTATCTTTTATCAAACACCTTGTCTGTTTAGCTTGAACAATAAAATCACTAAAATATATATAATAACCAAAAATAGCCAAATCTTGTAGTCAAATAAATCAATCCCGAAAAAAGTCAGTCGTGGATTAAAGTTTGCATTACATTTCAGATAAACAACACCTTTATAATCTCTGCCTGCTTCTCCAGAGGGATAGATTAATTCTGCTCCTGCCCTTAATAATTTCTCGTCGATAATAGATGTCTGTTCTTTTGTAGCTCCAACACCGCAATAATCTAAATCTTTGCATTCATATTGACCTGAAGTAAAATTCCATATATAATGTTCTGGAACAAAACACGCACTCCCACAGCCCATAAAAGTATCATAAGCTGTTGAATAATCGCTTGGGTAAGCATTATCGACGCAGACAGAATGCCAATCCCCACAGAAAATCCAATTCATGCTTTCCTGAAAGCATATCTCCTGTTCTGTGCAGTTATGACACTGCCCATCTTTTAGATAATAACCACAATCAGACGACGAATTGGTTATATTGCATTCAACAAACAACCCATTGTCTAATTCTCTCGCAAAAAAATAACAGTCATGTTCGCTTCCGCAACGATCTGGATGGACATCACATATCGAAAGATTAGATTCAGTAAATATTCTTTTGCTATCTTCAAACATTATTGCAATATTTGTCCCTATGTCTGTAATGGAAACTTTGACAACATCTTTATCAGAATTGCAGTGAACACCGCTTAAATGCAGGAATAATGAAATCAATGAACCAAAAATTAGAAGAAATAATAAAAATATTAAAAATTTGATAGGAGCTGGGACTTTTGACACAAAAAAATCAATAATCCATCTGATTCCATCCCATATTTCGCTTATGATTGGTATTCCCATCTAAACCTCTTACTTTGTTTTAGACATGATTAGCAGATATGCCACTAAGATAAACAATATAAGGAACACCAAGAACAGCAGGAAATGTTTGAGGATGAGGTCTGCTGTGCTTTCAAGAACACAAGAAGATATACCCGCAACCAGACATTTATTGCCTCTTGTATGTCCATGCTCATCACAATAAGTCATATCAAATCTGTTACACTTATTACTTGGCAGACAATCACCAGTCTCACAATCAGAATCTTGGATACATGGTGGTTGTATCTTATGGAACAGACCACACCAAGCGACAGTATCATCTGGAGTCTCAACTATCTCTTCATCAGGCATTTGAGGATTTCCATCACTATCACTGGCAAAAACTTTCAAATTATCAAGCCTGAACTCAGCATCATTGCTTGTAATTTTTATGTATTCAATAGTTTCAATATTTAGAAATGCGTCTGTAAATCCTGCATTACTTACAACTTTTGAACTGTTAAAGTATATATCAAACTCATCTTCATCTAAATCAATCACAAATTTGTATGCAAACACTTCATCCAAAGGAATACTTGATTGTGCAACAATCCCTGTTCCGTCGTCATTATACCATAAATCTTCACCTGAATCCCTATAATATACTGTCCAGAAGTTTACTCTATCTTCTTCATCATACAATCTAAATGTTAATGTATCTCCTACTGTGATATTAATAACATTCAGATCATAAGTGACTGTCACATATCTTGTATTTTCAGCTTCAATTGTTCCGAACATAAGCTTTTGTGCATAATAAAGAGGGATATCTTGTGTTATGTAAAGCTCTCCATTTGAATATATATGATGGGATGTTACCCAATCACATAAATCAATATACCCATTAAACTCCTCAACAAGATAGTAAGGCAGTTCAAATTCAGAACAGATAGTCTCTGTCTCATCTGCTCCAGTCATTTCTACAAGATTGAATAATATTTCCATATTCCTGCTGTCTATTGTATGATAAAGTTGTAGAGTATAAATATTGCCGATTCCTGCATTTGCGAAATTATATTCTGCTGAACTTGTAGTTCCGACACTATCTTCATAAGAAAGACTCCATAAATCATTCACTTGGTCAAAATCAAAATAGAATCTTATAAAATGATAATCCATATTGCTGAAATAAGCTTTGCCGACATACACCCAAGAGCTGTTGTCAGTAACATAGACATCAGCTCTGACATCATAAGCTCCTGCATCATCTGTAAAATTCAATCTGACACTTGCAATCAGATTTTGGTCATAGTCGAGAAAATTTATGTAAAAAGGATTTGGATATTCTCCTGTGCTGACTAATACATTGTCGATAAACGACAAAAACACAGAAGCCTCTACATCATTATAATTATTTGGATTTGTTATATTCTTCTTTGCACTCAGAGTCCAAAGTGTGCTTGTGCTTTCTTCGTAAGCGTCGAGAAACATAGAATAACCACCAAGATACTCATAATCTGCTGTGCTTTCAATCAAATCTCCCCACCACCCATGCAATGCAGGGTCGTCTGAATAAGGTATTGTGTCATACAATATACAACTTTCCACGACAAGACATTCATCCTCTCCCTGTGATGAACCTGATTTAGGAAATTCATTATTATCAGAAGGACTATCACAGCTTGGGTCTGCCATATCAATAAATCCATCTAAATCATTATCAACCCCATCACTGCATTGTGTTGTGTCGTAAGGGGCTTCTGTATCATCAGAATAACTTGAACAGCTTGGATCATCTGGGTAGTCTGTAAACCCATCTCCGTCATTGTCTATACTATCGTTGCATTCTGTTGCATTCGGTGGTGGAGGACTTGGAGCGTCAGCATCAGCATTTTCATATAGTCTGAAAAAATGTAGGTATCCTCCTGCTCCTGCATAATAAGATTTATCAGTGCTTGCTGGCTTCATTATTTCTCCTTCATAACTTTCAACTGACAAGTCTTCATCTAATTCAAATATATAAGTATAAGCATGTTTACCAAGATCACCATCCATGTTCCCGATTAAATCACCTGAATATTTTGAAAAAATCTGTGTATGATAATGATAAGTTGTGTCTGGAACAAAAGAGAATAAATCTTGATTTAAACTTCTCAAATTTATCTGATATGCTGATGTCAGAGTTTCCCCTGTTGCAACTTCCCAAATCATTTCCCCATTTGTTCCATTCAATTTTGTGATATATTTATAATCATCACCTGAACAATCTTCCCATGAAACATAAACATTTTCATCATCTGCCATTATTGACTGATAAGTTTTCCATGAAGCATTATAGCTCCAGATTAACGCTCCGACACTATTGTAATAATTGATACTTTTTTCGTCTGTGCAGGCAACACCTGATTCAATAGCAACAAATCCATCTGCAAAATCATCTAAAAGATGTATCAATAGATAAAGTCAGGTTTGTTGTTTTTATTCCTGTGCTTTTTGAAAATCTCAATATTTGTGTCGGGTCGTCGCTTTGTGTTGCGTATATATAATTCCCTACAAGAGCAAAACTTGTCAGTTCATAAGGCAAATCCTCATAAATCCAGTCTAACGAACAGCCCTCATCAATTTTTGCTAAATCATAATAATCTGAATCAGAAGAATTTGATTGATTTTTCCAATGAGCAAATACAGAACTATCACTCATATTTTCAAGCCAATAATCATCCCATGAATAAGAATCTGTAAAATCAATCACACATCTTGGATGGATAGCATCTCTGTCAGGGAAACTTGGCTGATTTCTTTTCAAACTCGTTCTGTTAAATTCTGCATAATAATCTTCATAATCTATTGTTCCAGATGAAAAATTATACATAGAGTTTCCAAGCCCTGCAAAATCACCGCTTCCGAATTGAAGCATCCTTGATGGGTTTCCAACCATGTAGATAGAAGCATTAGGAACATAAAGTGTATCAAAATTTGAACATTGATTATTTACACAACCACATTCATAATCGAGATCTGTTAAAATAAATTCATTGTTTGGATAGCAGTTATGATTATCGTCGCAGTCCCAATCATAAACACAGTATTCATCATCCATATAATTTGTTTCTCCTGATTCTGAATCATCAAACCATCCTGAACAATCAGGATCATTTGGATAATCATAAGTTCCGTCTAAATCATTATCAAAGCCATCATAACATTCTGTTCTATAAAAAGTATCAGTAATTCCTAAAGTGAAATATATGTCATTGGATGTATAAATCCTATGTTTTGCTCTTGGATAATCAAATAAGTCTATTGCTACATCATCACCATCTCTTCTCGTCACACTCCAATAATAATTTTCATAATGATACATAAAAGTTGGTGAATTGTCACACGCATCTGTAAATGACCCATTTTTAAAACAATATATATAATATCTGTAATATCCTCTTGTAAGATTGACATCAGTAATATTACAAGACCATAGATGATAATCTGTGATATTATATCCAGAAAAACTATCTGTTGCATTACAGACATACAAAACATCACTAACACCATCTGTATAATTGTATAACTTCATCTGCCACCATTCTGTATTTGTTCCCCCTTTAAATATCATTGACATATTATATATCTGCTCATTATCATACGGAAAATAAAATTCTACCCATGTAGAACTAATTATCTTTTCAGGTTGACCATACTGTTGACGACAAGGAAATGCAGAACCACTACTATCGCTGTAAATAAACCCGCTTAAATAAGGAGTTCCATTTACAACAACCCCATCTTCATACCATCTGCCATCAGTCACATAGTTTTGATATCTTGGATAATAATTAACTGTATCATAAAATGGACTATCAATAGAAGGATAACCCATGCCTGCATAATATCTATAAGTCCCTGAACCCCCACCATTATTATAAACACAAAACCAAAGGGATAGATTTTTTGTAACATTTACAGAAGGCATGATAAGACAACCATCATGCCATAAAAAATTATTCAAATTTGATATGGTTCTTGTTGAACCCTGATAAGCAGAAGTATGCCCTCCTGTTGATGTATTTGAAATCCAGAATATAAGTTCATCATCACCACTTGCATAAAAAGATGGACACCAATAAATTATAGTTCCATTTTTAGGCATATTATTTTCCTGACAGACTTTCTCCCCATGAGCAAGTGTTCCAATACCCCCACTGCTGTAATAATAAGGGTTTATATGTTTATTTCCAAACTCACCTGCATTCACACATACCGCAAAGAGCAAAAGCATAATTCCGAATATGATTGTCTTTCTCACCTGCCCTTCCACCCCACTCTGACCTTTGCAATAGCTATCACAATCAAAACCATTATGATTGTTCCGATTAGCAGACCTAAAATAATCGGCATAACATTACCTTTGAACCAAAAAAACCTCGTTATTGGCATATTGACATTTTCATATTCTGGAGTTATCAACTGCTCATAATTATAATAAGTTCCATCACTTGTGCAACGCACACCAAACACATATTCTCTGCCATCAAACATGATATTATCTTTTGTAAAATAAACAGATACCATATTCCCTACTGCTCCAAAAGATGTTCTATCTTCATATTCATTATCAATCGAGATAAATGCAGAAGTTTTTGTAATATAGTTTGGATTTGTCTGTATCACACCTGAGCTTGGGTCTTTCACATACGACATACAATTTGTTGTAGAATTTGAACCGACAGGTGGATAACAAATCCATCTTGTCTTGTCACCAAAAAAACCATATTCTGTATAAGTATTTGAATCACATTCCATTGTGTTATTGAAAATCGTGCAATATTCTTGTGTTGTTTCATTGTATGGGGAATAATCAATAGAACAATCAGAAACAATCCCAGTAATCGCACAGCAGAATGAATAAAGATTATCTTTCCATGTCACATTTCTTACATAAGTTCCATTTTGATAAGTGCAGATTTCTTTGACTTGTTCTAAATCCTCTGAACAAAAATTGCAATATATAAAAGTCCCGTTATCAGGTGGTAAAGGATTTTCGTAAGGAGTATTATTACAATGATTCTCATCAATATAATATTTTAATTGTGAATCATTTATCTGGCATGGATCATAATAAGCAGTCCAATCTTCAAAGCATATAAGACAGCCATAGATATTCCAAATAGATGGGTCAAATGAAGAATTTTCCTGAGGATTACCTGCGATATCTGTTGCGTTTACATAATCAAGAGAAACATTAAGATAACTATTGAAAGTCCAATTGAAAGACTCAAGCAAAAGTCTCATATCTCCTTTATCCCATTTTGATTCCCATTTTGTTGGATCAATAGGGTCTTGAAATGCTTGTCGTGAGACTGAGTTTGGAATTTTATCAAATACTAATCTGAGCCAAACATTATCGACTATACTATCGTCAGTGACATGACAACCCCATGCTATACTATCATTACAATCTGTGAAACTATCATTGACATAACAATTATATATAACTGGTGGTGTTGTATCATTACCGACTTCAAAAAGAGCAATCTCTGAAATTTCTATATCATTATGTAAATTCCCGATTCTGAACGGTTGATTATAATTATCATAGATAATATTATCAATACTCACAAAATTTGACCCTTGTGAAATGATAGAATCAACATAATTAGTTGTATTTATATGGGAACTATTGATTAAAGAATAAATCCTGATTGGCACTTCATGTAATGTATCTATTTTATTGATATATAATGAATATGAATTTGTTGTATTTATTTCTTTATCAAAAAATACTTGTATTGTATCCCCTGTCATTTCATTATAAATATGTTTTTTTGTATCATAAAGAGATATCTCAGAATCAGACATGAAGGTATTTGTCTGAAAAACCTCATCTAAAAATCCATTAAATCCAGAGCTTGCACTGATAGTCCCAACTTCAAGATTCGCATAATTTGAATAATTGCCGAATGTATTTACAGTTCCATTCTTCTCAACAACACCGTCAATGACCATCTGGATTTGCCCTGTTCCAATATTCCTTCTAATCACGACAGAATGAGGGTTTCCGTCATTAAATGATGTAGTTGATAATATATTATCTGATGCTCCGTTTGAATCTCTAAAAAAAGCTCTTAACTTATGTGTGTTGTCGAGATATAAATAGTATCCTTCAGGAAACTCATATTTTCTAAGTATATATTTAAAAGATGTAGTTGAACTTGTATAGTTTATAATAAAACCAATTGAAAAATTTGTTGCTAAGATATTAAATTCGTCTTGATGTAATGCCTTCGCTCCACCACCATTCTGCTGAGTGCATTCTAAAGAATGTATATCTAATTGTTCTGAAATCTGTGCATTAGACATTATTGTCAGATGATTATCATATCCAGAACTGTCGTGAGCAGAAGATGAAGAAAAATCATTGAACATATAATAAAAATTAAATATATTGTCAATATCGCTGAGTGTTATGGAATATTTTGTTGAATCGTTATCGTCAGAAATCTCGTCTGTTATATTGACTTTTGTTTCATAATCATCAATACTTTCATTTGAGATAAGACTTCCATTGATAAGATACCAACCTTCTACCACACTGATAGAATTATTAAAAGGAGAACCGATAGAAACAGGCAAAAGAAGATTACAGAGAATAAAGATAAGTAATATAACCAATAATTTATTATTAAAAGCCATCTTAAAATCCACCTAAACACCCCTCAGTGTAAATAAATTCTCAGTATATAGAAATCTGCTATAATCAGATAGTATATAAACTTTTCTATTTAGAAAGAAAAAAAATAAAAAAAATCTTTTGTTGCAGTCACAGTTTCTTCTTCACCCAATAGAACATATAGGTAACCACGATAACAGTTATCAACATTCCAACGGTAATCACAATTTTGACAATTGTGTCTATAACTGACTCTGCAATATCCCCCTCATCATAGCTTGCGTTATAACCCATCAGTAACACCCCAACATAGAATGTTTGATTAGATGTTCAGCTTTTTGATGAAAAAGCTCATCTGAGCTTTTTCTTCAAATGGTTAAACATCAAAATCAGAACAATCAGTGTGGCGAACATACCAATGACGAGTATAACCTTGACTATGATATCAATTATACTGGAACTCAGATCAGCTTCAGTATAGTCAGGTGTATAAGCCATTATACATCACCCACTCCTTATTAATAATCTGCTCCCTTAACTCTCGTCAGAGATAAGTAACATATTAAAAAAATTATTTTAGAAGTTTAAATATTTTTTAATATAAAATAGATATAAAATAGTAAAGTTTTTATAAAAGAATAGTTATCTGATTGTTATGGGAAGATATAATATGATTCATATCAATCTCGACAAAAAAACTTGTGATACTCTACATACATTGATGGATATAGAAATTAATGATAAAAAAACTAAAATTATGGTTTACAAAGTTCATACTGGTTCTAAGCAAAGTTTTTATAGAAAATTAGTAGAGATAGGTATCAAAAAAATCAATGAAGAATTAAAGGAAAAGATTGAGGAATATCAGAATGGAGATTGAAATTGTCAGAGGACAGAGAAAAAAAAGGAAGTTTTATCCGAAAGAAAAAAGAAACAAGCTAATCTTAGCTATATTATTATTAAGCGAAAGTGTAATAAACACTTTTATTCCGTTTATGAGCGGTGTATATTTTGCAATAACACAGAGCTTGATTTGGCTCATCCTTTTTTTGTTGTTATTAGTATTCAATTTGAGGATAGTTTACACTGGCAGAAATGTTAAAGTTCAGATAATAAGAAAATTGTGAGGATGATAATATGTTTGATTTTGATAAATGGTCAAAGAAACAGACTGAAAAGATTTTTTTATATTTTAATTTAGACGACGACCCGATATATACACCTAAATTCAAGCGATTCATAAAATGGTTTGGATTTAAACTTAATCCGTTTATTTTAAACATTGCTTCATTCATAATCTTGATTTGGATATTGAACAGAATCAATACAAATTATGGTTTTGAGAAGATGGTTGCTGTCGGAATTGTGATAATAGTTTTTGTTTTAAGAGGTATTGCCAACGAAATTGGAAAGATTACTGAATGATTCTTATCCTCAATAGTTCAAGAAACATTTTTATAGTTTTTTTAAGAGTCACAGAACTATCCTCATTATTAAAATATTCAACTTCATATTCAGAGATAGGAATGCTTTGCTGTCGTGCTTTATGGATCAGCTCTACATCATAACTGAATCCGTCTATCTTTAATTCATTGATAAATTTCTTTGGTATATTATGCAAAACCTTCAGAGGGCATTGTGTGTCAGAATAAGGCATTAAAAACATTATTTTAACGAGCCATCTGAAACAGAACCCTGCAAATATCCTATAAAAAGGCTGTTTCTCGACCTGTATCCTTTTGCTGATTGATAAAATTACCGCATTATCCCATAAAGTTACTTTTAATAGATTATCTATCTTAACAGATAAATCAGCGTCAAGAATTAAGATAGTGTCGTATTTGGCATTTAACAAGCCTGTTCTGACCGCATAGCCTTTGCCTCTGTTCTTAATATACCTGATTAGTTTTTCATTTCTTTTATCATAGGTCTCTACATTAAGAAGATGTGTTGTCTTATCATTACTGCCATCATCAACAAAAATCAATTCGTAAATAAACTTATCTCTATGTCTGAAAAAGAATCGTCTGATTGTATTGATTGTATTTACTATTACTTTTTCCTCATTGTAGCATGGGATTACTACTGATATTTTTTTCTTATCCACTTTTCAATACCAAATCTTATCACTAAAAACAATAATAAAAAATATGATATAAACATTATCCCAACTGACCTCAGATATATCGTTTTATAATCAGGACAATGATTCGTTACTGTGCAGTCTGTTATGTCTCTTATATTATAAAATTTTCCGTCAATATAATTTTCCTGATTAACATCATTATAAATTGTGGCATAATTTATCATTAAATCTATATTGTGAAATGCTGTGAAAAACATAACAACTGAAAATAAAAGTATAATATATGAAATCATAAAATATATTTTATTCTTTTTTTTATTATATATTTCTTTGATTTTCGTAAACAATCAACCCACCTTTATTATAGATTATTTTTCCTTCGGTATATCTCGAACTTTCTGTAATAGTCAGATAATTAAATGGAATTTTATTCTCATCAGTGATAATCTCCCAATCTTTGATAACAGACCCGCCTGCTGTAAATCTTTCTTTTTTTGTAAGATTTGTTTTTAACAGATTGATTACTTTCCAATCTTTGAAATAAAACTTAAATGGTGTTTGGCTGAAAGAGGATGTGTGAACAAAAACATAGGCTTTATTCTTATCAAGATAATCTTCTTTCAGGAACTTCTGACAATCATATAACTCTCTCGGCAGAGTATCAAACAGGTTTGCAAATGCTGAAGCAAACAACCCAACAAATACTATCAAAAAACAAGCTCCGATAATGACAAATATTCTTTTATGATGGAACAACAAATACTCAATCGTCTTTGCTATTATAATATAAAGTCCAAAAGCATAGAACAGGAAAAATCGGTGATGATACATAGGAGTCAATTGTGAAATCAGCCAGACTAAGATTACAGGGATAAAGAACAATATTAATGCAAACCTGCTATTGTTTTTTTCCATAAATGAAAGGATCACAAACGGAATAAAAACAATAAGCAGGATTATATGCCATTGTGAAATTGTATCTGGTAAGAATAATTGATAGCTTATTGTCGATATAAAGCTCCACAATGTTATGTCTTTGAACCACATTGAGTGCATTTTTGGTAATGTCATTAAAAAATAGATTACTAAAGGAATAGTAAACAAAGATATGATTGAATATGCTTTGATAAACTTTCTATAAATATTTTTATTATGAATCCAGATAAGATAAATCGCTTCAACAAGTAAAGTAAACGCTGTAAAGTAGTGTGTATAAAGCATTAATAGAGAAAACAAAATAAACAGCCATTCTTCTTTCCGTCGGTAATAATGTATCATCTGAAAAAAATAATAGACCTGAGCGATTACAAAAGTCATTCCAATTAAATAATTTCTCAATTCCAGTGAATAAAATATTAGTGTCGGACTGATTGACATAAAGAATAATGTGAGTAATGTTATAGTATTTGAGAAATGTTTTTTCAAAAAAGCATACAAAATCCAGAAAAAAGCACACCAAGTTAAGATAGTCGTTGTTCTTAAAAAATGTTCATTTGTTGAAATTGCTACAATCGGCTTCATTATTATTTCATACAAAGGTGGATGCACATCATTAGAACTCAATATTTCTTTGATAGGTTCTTGAGCAAAAAGAACAGTAAAACTTGCGTCATGCCACATATCCTGCGGACTGAATAGGATCAATATCCTAAAGAAAATGCTTAAAAAAAATATAATCCAGATAATTTTTTTTATATTCTTCATTTGCCAAACCATCCTGTTAGATTCTCTTGTTCTAATCTTTTGTAAGCAATATTACAATATTCTTCCGATATTTCAAAGCCTATAAAGTTGCGATTTAATTGTTTACAAACAATAGCAGTTGTTCCTGAACCTATGAAAGGGTCTAAAACTATATCTTCTTCCTTTGAAAGAATTTTGATATATTTCCTCATTAGCTAATATCTTTCTGATTTGGATGTAAATTATCTTGTTTTGATTTAGTTGAATAAACTTTATGATATTCTCTTACTTCATAATCATTATTAAAAAAAGCTCCCTTTTCTTTTATGTAAATAATATATTCTATATCATGTAAAAAATGG
>Ga0114919_10001820_pt1 | contig 17125 bp, 15 predicted proteins | sample BlataG_FD_88682 | JGI IMG/M metagenome (GOLD analysis project Ga0114919, IMG submission 88682) | Deep subsurface microbial communities from Black Sea to uncover new lineages of life (NeLLi) - Black_00105 metaG | ecosystem: Environmental > Aquatic > Marine > Oceanic > Sediment | place: Atlantic... | reverse complement strand
TCGCGCGCGATGCCGAAGTTCAGGCAGATGTGCACGGCATGCCCGATGTGCAGGTGGCCGTTCGGCTCGGGTGGATAGCGCGTCACGACGCGGCCGTCCCACTTGCCGCTGGCGCAGTCGTCGGCGACGATCTGGCGGACGAAGTCCAGGCGTGCCGGCGCGGCGTTCTCCCTGTTGTCTCGGTCGTCGTCCATGTTGCAATTTGGCGCGGCGAGGCCCCTGTCTCGCCGCGTTGCCTTTCGTTCTGGCGCGTCAGCAATAGGAGGTGGCGGGACAGGAGCCCCGCCACCCGGTGACCGAGGTGGATTCTATCGCCGCGGGCCGGCTGCCTCAATAGCGGGCCAGGGCGACCGGCCTGGACGGCTCGGCCCGTTGCCGGGCGATGGCGATATTGCAAACGCGGCCCTGCGCGACTACTTTGCTGTGCATGGACACGGTCAAGACGCGTTTCGCCCCGTCGCCCACCGGCTGGCTCCACGTCGGCGGGGCCAGGACGGCGCTGTTCAACTACCTGCTGGCCCGCAAAGCCGGCGGAACGTTCCTGCTTCGCATCGAAGATACCGACCGCACCCGCCACGACGAGTCGGCCGTCGGCAAGATCATCGACGACCTGCGGTGGCTGGGCATCGAGTGGGACGAGGGCGTGGATGTCGACCAGGCCGGCGAGATCACGGCCATCGGCCCCAACGGTCCGTACCGCCAGTCCGAGCGGCTGGACATCTACCGGCAGTACGTCGATCGGCTGCTGGCCGAGGGCAGGGCGTACTATGCCTTCGAAACGCCGGACGAGCTGGACGCCATGCGGAAGACGGCCGAGGCCGACAAGGCGAACTTCCGCTACCCGCGCCCCGACGCGCTTCCCACAGCCGACGACGCCGACCGTGCCCGCGCCGAAGGCCGGCCCGTCGTCGTGCGGTTCCTTTGCCCAGGGGGCGACGTGACGATCAACGACGAAGTCTTCGGCCCGGTCACCATGCCCGCCGACGAGCTGGACGACTTCGTCATCCTCAAGGCCGACGGGTACCCCGTGTACCACATGGCCAACGTCGTCGACGACCACCTCATGGGCGTGACGCTCATCTGTCGCGGGCAGGAGTTCCTCGGCCAGACGTGGCGGCAAAAGGCCCTGCGCGAGGCACTGGCCCTGCCCGAGCCGCGCTACGGCCACCTGCCGCTGATAATGGACTCATCCGGGCGGAAGCTCTCCAAGCGCGACGGCGACGTGGAGGTACACGCCTTCCGCCGGGCCGGCTACCTGCCGGAGACGATGGTGAGCTTCCTCGCGCTGCTCGGCTGGAACCCCGGCACCCAGCAGGAGAAGTTCACGCTGGCCGAGCTCGTGGAGCTGTTCAGCCTGGACCGCATCGGCAAGAGCAACGCGAAGTTCGACCGCGACAAGCTGCTGGCGTTCAACACAGCCGCCGTCGCCGCCGCCGACGAGGACCGGCTCGTCGCGGGATTCGCGGATTTCCTGTCGCTCAGCGAAACGCCAATTCCGAGCGACGATGAAGCGCTGCTGCGGACGCTGCTGGCCGGCAACAAGGGCATGCGAACGTTCGAGGATATCGTCACGAAAACCGGCGTGCTGTTCGCGGCCGACGATTCGTACGACTTCGACGAAAAGGCCGTCGCGAAGGTGCTCGCCAAGAGCGACGGCGCCGGCTACGGCGTACTCGCCGAACTCCGCGCCAAGCTCGCCGAATGTGAGTGGTTGCCCGACACGCTGGAACATCTGGTGGCTGATTTCTGCCAGGCGAACGAACTAGGCATGGGCAAGGTAGCCCAGCCGCTACGAGTAGCAGTAACCGGCAGCACAGTAAGCCCCGGCATATACGAAACGCTGATGATACTCGGACAGGAAAAGACACTCGCCCGCATAGACCGCTGTTTAGCGCAGCGGACTGCTTCTGGACAGTGAGAGAAAGGGGCAATGACATGCTTGCTTTTCTGGAGATTAATGACCCGACGTACTTGAATCTACTTGTTTGGCTGGGAGCGCTCGCCCTGTTGGTATCCCGCCACACAAGCGTCAAGATCGCGGGCGGTTGTATCGCCCTGGCTTGCATTCTTCACGCGGAACGTGCCTTTGACGGAGGCTGGAATGTGCCGTTCGCTCTTGCGGTAGTGACACTGATCGTCCTGTGCGTTGGCCTGGGCTTGCAGTATGGGAAGTCCAAGGGGAAGCGAAACGGCGCAGTCGGCGCTAAGGATAAGGAGTAGCAGGCCATGAGCTTGTTGGTGACAGGCAGCATCGGGATCGACACGGTCGAATCGCCGGCCGGCAAGGTCGTCGACGCGCTTGGCGGGTCGAGCATCTACTTCGCGCAGGCGGCGAGCTTCTTCGGGCCGGTGCGGCTGGTGGGAGTGGTGGGCGACGACTGCCCGCCGGACTTCCTCAAGCCCATGCACGACAATCCCAACATCGACACCGCCGGGCTGGAGGTCCGCGCGGGCAGCAAGACGTTCCGCTGGCACGGCCGCTACCACGAGGACGTCAACGAGCGGGACACGGTCGACGTGCAACTGAACGTGCTGGCCGAGGCCGGGCCGACCATCCCGCCGGCCTTTCGCGACAGCCGGTACGTGTTCCTGGCCAACACTCACCCGGCCTTGCAGATGGAGCTGCTCGGCCAGCTCGACGCACCCGCCCTGGTCGCCGCCGACACGATGGACCTGTGGATCGACTCCGAGCGCGACGCCCTGATGCAACTGATGGCCAAGATCGACGCGATCATCCTCAACGATTCCGAGGCCAAGCTGCTGACGGGCCAGGCCAACGTCGTCACGGCAGGCCTGGAACTGGCCGGCCTGGTGCGGCGGTTCGTGGTCGTCAAGAAGGGCGAGCACGGCAGCCTGCTGTTCACTCACCACAGCCAGTCCGGACGCGCTCGCCGCGCCGCACCTACCGAGGGCAGGCCGGCCGCGGCGGGCAGGCAGGGCCAGCCCGGACAAGCTGGCGGCAAGGTCGGCGACCCCGGCGGCGGCAAGTCCGGCGGGGCGGAGGGTGGCCAGAAGACCGGCGGGGCGCGACCGCGCGTGTTCGCCTTGCCCAGCTACCCCGCTGCCGACGTCGTGGACCCGACCGGTGCGGGAGACAGCTTCGCCGGCGCGATGATGGGCCACCTGGCGGCTGAGGATAGCTGCGAAATCGCCGACATCCGCAAGGCGATGGCCTACGGTACGGTAGTAGCCGCCCTGGAGCTGGAAGGCTTCTCGCTGGACCGCCTCCGCGAGATCACCCGCGCCGACATCGACGCCCGCCTCGCCGACTTCGCCGAACTCACGAGCTTCTAGATATAGGAACTTGCCCGGCGTCGGCGATTGTGATAATGAGGTAAGGTGAAATCACTTGGAGAAATACTATGTCATCGCGAAATAGCTGGCGGCATGCCATCCTGGCAATGGTCTTGGCTTGGGCGTTGGCCTGCCAGATGGCCGGCGCGGACATCGTCGTAACCACGAGCGGGGCACGATATGAAGGCTCGGTGACCAAAGAGGGTGACCGCTACATTATCATCACGGCGGACGGCGGCAGGATGGCCCTGCCGGCCAGTATGGTCACGGAAGTCATCGAACAGGAGGGCACGCCGGAGATATCACCGGAGGCAGCGGCCAGGGCCAAGCGGGCCGTCAGCCAAATGCGCGGCGAACTCGCCGCAGCCGCCCGGGCGCTGGTCCAAGTCACCGAGGAACTTGAGGCCCGCCACAGCCAGGAAGGTACGCTTCCCGGTTCGCCAGGCGTGGCGGCGATTGTCTACAGGATGTACCTGGGGGAGGTCGAACATGCAGCCGAGAACCTGGCCCTCCTTCCCGATGTCCGCAGATACACCGGCACTGTCGGCAAAATGGGGACCCCCAGACCCAACGGGACCTACGAGTGGACATACTGGCCGGAGGGGCTGGCCGAAATTGAGGAAACCGAGGAGCTCGAAAGCGAGTGCACCTTCAGCGAGGATGCCCAGGGCGTCGTCAGGGCGAAGATGGTAGTCGTCGTCACCCGGGAGACAGTCGAAAGCATTCTGAAAGACGCCCAAGACGCCTACGATAACGCCCAGGGACCCGGCAGGCGATTGCAGGAGCAACAACTGGCTGAGTTGAACGCCTGCACGCAGGTGGAAAACGGTCTCGCCTCGGCCGAAGCGGCGCTCACGGACGCCCGACGCGACCTGGCCGCCCTCGGCGACACCCCTGAACAGTTCGCTGAAGCACTCCAGGGATACGAGGCCGACGTCGATGCCGCCGTGAGCAATGCAATGGCCTCTATCGCCCGGCTGCGCGAGGGAAACGAACAAGCCATACGCGCACTTCAGGCCCCCGAACCAGGCGAACAGGAACCCGTCCCGGGGGACGATACGCCCACGGCTCCGGACGACCGGACAGATGTGCTTGATTCGGGCGAATCCGACCAGTGTCGGGACTCCGAGGCCAATCGGCGAGTATATGAGCAGTTGCAGAACGAGCAGTCTTTCGAGTTCGAGGGCATGGCCCTGGAAGACGTCGTGCAGTACATCAGCGAGGCGGCCGGCGTGGACATCCTCGTCAACTGGCAGACGCTGAATGCCGCCGGTGTCGACCGAAACAGCGAGGTCAACATCATCTTCACGATGGACGTGACGGTCGGAAAGGCGTTGCAAGTCATCCTCCAGGACGTCGGCGGCGTGGACCCTCCTCTGTGCTTCTACGTCAGCGAAGGCGTTATCACGATCACAACTCAGCCAGACCTCTACAAGCACGGCATGGAGACTCGCGTGTATGACATTCGCGATCTGGTCACGGCGAGGCTCGCCGACGGACCCAGTCGTGAGCGAATCATCGTCACCATGATCGACGATATCATGAGTCTTGTCGACGAGTCATCCTGGGACGAAGGCACTATCACCGAGCACGACGGGCAGTTGATCATCAAGCAGACCAGGGAACATCACCTTATTATTGGGTCCCTGCTGACCCGGTGGCGGGACGCGCGCGATCTTCGATGAAGCAGGTGTCGTGGTTTGCGGCGCCTTGCCAGGCGTAGTTGGTAGGGTGCGTAGCTTCGGCCTTCGCCAAGGCTACGGCGTGACAAGCTGCTATGCACGTTGAATGAAAGGGCTGGGCGTCTTGTAGTTCGGTGGGCCCAGCAGCTTGTTTCTTGGCGGCGGGGGTTGGACACTATTGCGCGATGGGTTACCGTCTTTTCATAGCGTTGGATGTCAGCGAGGTGGTGCGGCGGCGGGTGCACGCCGCGGCGACGGGGCTGCCGTGGGCGGGGCCGCCGGGCGCGCCGGCGGGGGATTCGAAGATCAACTTCGTCGCCGCCGACAACATCCACCTCACGCTGCACTTCCTCGGCGAGGTGGCTGACGATCGGCTGATGGACGTTCACCGCGCCGTCGAGGCCGCGGCCGGGCAGGTCGGGCCCTTCGAGCTGGCCGTCACCGGGCTGCGGGCCGTGCCCGCGCAGGGCAGGCTGAGGATGATCTGGGCAGGCGTAGCCGAGCCAACGGGCCGGCTTGCGAGGCTGCACGAGCTGTTAGGGGTCGGCCTGCACGAGGCGGATTTTCCGACCGACCACCGGCGGTTCAACCCGCACATAACGCTGGCCCGCGTTCGGGCCACGCGCGAGGCGGACGCCATCCGCCAGGCCGTCGCCGCCGACGAGGACAGGCTGTTCGGCACGTGCCAGACCGACGAAATCGTCGTATATTCGAGCAAATTGACCAAAAAAGGCCCGGTTTACGAGGCGATGGGCCGGACCGGCCTGACCGGCTGAGCCTGACCGGCGGAGACCGGCCCCGCGGCGTTTAGCCGGCGACAGAGTGTCGCCGGTGGGCGGCGCATGTTGCTCGCAGCCTGTGTAGCTGCGGGAACACGGCCCGCAGGCAAGCCGTACCGCCACCCCGCCGAAAAAAATTCACTTTCGCGAATATTTTTCCCTTGCGTCACCCAAACAGACACCATACACTCCCCGCAGATACGGACGCTCTAACTCGCCTATGGGAGACATTCAGATGGCCAAGGCCAGGACAAGTTCAGCCAAGACAAGTTCAGCCAAGACAAGCTCAGCCAAGACACCGATCAAGATCGACGAGGGCACCGACGTGGACGCCAACGACAAGAAACGCACCGACGCACTCGACGCGGCGATGAAGCAGATCGAAAAGAACTTCGGCACCGGCAGCATCATGAGGCTGTCGGCCGACCACGTGCTGGAGTTCAAGGGCATCTCCACTGGGGCGCTGAGCCTGGACCTGGCCCTCGGCGGCAAGGGCGTGCCGTGCGGGCGGATATGCGAACTGTTCGGGCCGGAGGGCTCCGGCAAGACGACGCTCGCCCTGCATGTGATCGCCAACGCCCAGAAGACCGGCGGCGTGGCGGCCTTCATCGACGCCGAGCACGCCATGGACCCCACCTGGGCACGCAAGCTCGGCGTGCAACTGGACCAACTGCTCATCAGCCAGCCCGACACCGGCGAGCAGGCCCTGGAGATTTGCGAAATGCTCGTGCGCTCCAACGCCGTCGACGTCATCGCCATCGACTCGGTGGCGGCCCTTATCCCCAAGGCGGAAATCGAGGGCGAGATGGGCGACACGCACATCGGGCTCCAGGCGCGGCTGATGAGCCAGGCCATGCGGAAGCTCACCGGCGCCATCTCGAAGAGCCGCACCTGCGTGATCTTCATCAACCAGATACGCATGAAGATCGGCGTGATGTTCGGCAACCCGGAGACCACCCCCGGCGGGCGGGCGCTGAAGTTCTACAGCTCCGTCCGCCTCGACATCCGCCGGATCAGCACGATCAAGGAAGGCGACGCGGCGATCGGCACGCGCGTGCGGACGCGCGTCGTCAAGAACAAGGTCGCGCCGCCCTTCAAGACGGCCGAGTTCGACATCATGTTCGACTGCGGCATAAGCGCGACCGGCGACCTGGTAGACATGGCCGTCGCCAACGACGTGGTCGCCAAGCAGGGCGCGTGGTTCAGCTACGCCGACACCCGCCTCGGCCAGGGGCGGGAGAACGCCAAGACCTTCCTGGCCGAGAACCCCGACGTGGCCGATGAGATCCGCCAGGCCGTGCTGGCCAAGGTCGCCCCCGAACAACCCGCCGCCGACACGCCCGCTGAGGGCCTGCCCGCCGAGAACGGCCCGTCCGCCGACAACGACACGCCCGCCGACGCCCCGGCCGCCGATGCCGCCGCCGACATGCCCGCCGACGAAGGATGACGGCGAAGTCCGAGCGCGGCGGGGCTCCTGTCCCGCCGCGTGGGCGCCGGCTTGGCTGAAGCTGCGCCGCATGGGCTCGTGCCGAACCGGGCGCAGGGACTCGCTCCTGCCTCGCACTCCCCGGAGACCTGGGAGTCTCCGGGAACGGTTCGACGCGAGCCTCGTCAGCAAGTGAATGACGATACACCGTTGACGGAGAACGCTGATGTGATGGATGCCAACTGCCGCCTGCGCTTCAGCAATGCAATCGCACCCACCCCTAGGAGACCCAGCGTGGCGGGCTCAGGGATGTAGGCGACTCGGAAGCCGAGATAGGTGCTCCATTCGGATGGATCGTACCAATCTTGGGCCCCAGCGTGGCACATGTCGGAGAACATGTACAGGAACCAGCTTCCGCCGCGGTTGATTCGATACAAGTCACCGTAATCGATGACGCCTTCAGTCATTTCCATAGCATTGCCCGCCTGGTCGAACGTCCCGAAAGGGCTATCAGTGTTTTCGCACTCGCCCACTTCCATTGGATATCCAGGACCATTGCCGGAGACCGGGTGCCGACCGTTGACATTGTTTCCCGGGTCAGGATCGGACACGTAGTACCACGGCATGGTGTCCCTTCCGGTCGGGTAGTCATAGTAGATGTCGGCGTCGGGGTCGTAGTAAGCGGCCTTGTACCACTCGTCTTCGGTGGGAAGAACGTAGGCAGCGCCGGAGCGGCGCGTGACTGCCATCAGCTCCGCGTACGTCAAGGCTCCGTTGAGGACGTAAGAGCCGTCTTCGGTCGTCGTGCTATCCTGCTGACCGGACGGGCGGCCGTTGGTCAGCCAGTTGCAGAATCTGGCGGCGTCGCCCCAGGTGACCACGTTCACAGGTAGATCGGTATCAGATGCAGAAACCGAGTATGTGTAGCTGCCGGGGACGCCGGTTTGCTCAATGCCGCAGGCATTGCTCCACGACGCCATTGCCTCGTCGTAGAGGCCGTAGGTGTCTGTGGCCGCCACGGCATTGAGGAACTCACAGTACTGGCCCGCGGTGACCTCAAACTTCCCCATGAAGTACCCGTAGGAGACGCTCCCATGGCCCGTCGTGCCGTCAAGCCACATTACCTCCGTATCCCCCACATTGCGCGGGCTTCCGATCGCCATGAACGGCATGTCCATGGCCGTCTGAAAATCGATGACCATATCCCCGCTCAGATCAGCACGAATGCCGGCCTGCGCGAAACCGGCGCAAACGAAGATCGCTATTGTCGCACTGACTACGCGTCTCATCTTCTGCCTCTCTTTCCGACCTTCCTCTCGCGAGTCACTTGTTCCGTCGCCTCAGCAACGTCGGCCCACCCAGCCCAGGGGCTACCGTTGACCTTCCCAACGAGTTTATCCTGATCGGTACGGCCCGGCAAGGCAATTCGCGGACCGAGATTGCCGATTCCGCGCCTCGGGGGGAGGCGCGTGGCATGGCCACGCTTTTGACCGGCGTAGCCCGTACAAAGCCGGTTGCGTGGCCATGGAAGGTAACGGGTGGTTAGGCATGCCACGCTCGCGTGGGCATGGCACCCGGCCGTGGGCAGATCACGGAACGCATCCAGAGAATCTCAAAAAGAGGTAGGCGCAGGCGGGGGGGCAGTATAATGTGCGACGAAACGCCCGGCAGCGTAGCCGGGCGAGGTTATCCGGAAGATTTCGGGCGAAGACAGGAGTGACGGGAAGAAGGTAATGAAACGGCTGATTCGAAAAGCGGTAAGGGCTTTAGGATACGAACTACGGCGTGTACAGGGCACGGCAGACGTCTCCCTATACCACCGCCTCTATCCTGAAGATAGCATCAGTAATTGTAGGTTCTACAACATCGGCGCGGGTGGGTTCTCGCATCCGTGTTGGACAAATGTTGATTACGACTCTGGATGGTATGCATCAAATCGCGCTAAGACAGCAAAGGGCATTCAGTATGACTTGCTGTCACTTGAAGCGCTGCCTATTGGTGACGAATCCGCGGAAGTGATCTATTCGAGCCATACTGTTGAGCACATAACCAATGCGGCAGCTCAGAATATGTTTAGTGAGGCCCATAGAATCCTCAAACCTGGCGGCGTCCTGCGAGTGACCACGCCTAACATTGACTTGGAATACAGGGCATATAGGGACAACGACCGGGAGTACTTCTATTGGATCGATACGTATAGTATTCCCAGGAACTGGCGGCGGGCGAAGTACAATAAGCCGCTGAAAGAAGCATCAATAGAGCAAATCTTTTTAGCCCATTTCGCAACAAGCGTTTCAACTCTGCATAGCGATGGTGCGCCGGATAGAATTGATGACCATGAACTCAGGTCGCTCTTGAGTACAATGGAATATGAAGAGGCATTGGACTATTGCGTGTCCAAGTGCCCGCTGGATATTCAGAGGAGGTATCCAGGAAATCATGTGAACTGGTGGAATGCCAGGAAGATGCGTGCTATGTTGGCGGAAGCCGGTTTTGCCCGTGTACACTTGTCAGGTTATGGACAGAGCTTCTGTCCGATTCTCAGGGACGTCATGCGTTTTGACAATACTCATCCGAAAATATCTCTGTACGTTGGAGGCGATCAAGTAGCGGGCAGGGGGCGGGAGTGCTGCAGGTGTGCCCCCCGGTGCCGTTTTCGGGCCGAATCTTGCGCGGCGGGCGCCGCCCACCGCCTAGGCTGCCCGCGTCGGCATAGGCCTTGCAAAGGGAGGGATGGGGGAATAGCATGGGCGTTTCCTGAGGAGCGCGAAACGTTCCGGGGAGTCCGCAATGAATCTATCCGTTGGGCCAAGCGAACACTTACGCGGCGAGGTGCACATACCGCCGAACAAGAGCCACTCCTTCCGGGCGCTCATCATGGCGGCCCTGGCTGAGGGCGCCAGTCACATCGCGTCGCCGGCTGTGTCCAACGACTGGATGCGCGGCATCGAGGCCCTCGAGATGTTCGGGGCCGAGGTCCACGCCAGGTCGGACGACCAGTGGGAGGTCATCGGCGTGGGCGGCGAGCTGCAAACGCCCGACGACGTGGTGGACTGCGGCAACAGCGGCCTCATCCTGCGGTTTTTCACGGCGCTGGGGTCCTGCTGCGAGGGCTACACGGTGCTGACGGGCGACCACTCGCTGCGTCACATCCGGCTGTGCCAGCCCGTCATCGACGCGCTGCACGGCCTGGGCGGCTGGGGCGTGTGCACCAAGGGCGACGGCCACGCGCCGGTCGTGGTGCGCGGCAAGCTCAAGGGCGGGCAGACGGAAATCGACGCAATGGATTCCCAGCCGGTCTCTGCTATTCTCATCGCCGCGTCGCTGGCGGAAGCGCCGAGCGAGATCATCGCAGTTCGCCCCGGCGAGAAGCCCTGGGTGCAGATGACGCTCAACTGGCTCGAGCGGTGCGGCGTGGAGTTCAGCAACGAGAACTTCCAGCGGTATCGCATCCGCGGGCATTCCCGCTGGCCGGCGTTCGACGTGACGATTCCGCTGGACTGGTCGGCGGCCATGTACCCGATCGTCGCGGCCGTCATCACGCCCAACAGCGAGCTCCGCGTGCCGGGGATGGACTTCGGCGACTGTCAGGGCGACAAAGAAGTGGTGACCGTGCTCAAGCAGATGGGGGCTGACATCGAGACGAACGACGACGGCGTCGTCGCGCGGCACAGCAAGCTGAAGGGGATGACGATCGACTGCAACGACTTCATCGACCAGTTTAGTCTGCTGGCGGTCGTCGGGGCGTACGCCGAGGGCGAGACCGTGCTGACCAACGCCGAGATGTGCCGCCACAAGGAGTGCGACCGCATCGAGGCGATGGCGGCGGCGCTCAAGGCGATGGGGGCCAGCGTCGAGACCCGGCCGGACGGGCTGGTGATACGCGGCGGAAAGCTCAAGGGCGTCGAAATCGACAGCCGAAATGACCATCGCATGGTGATGACGATGGCGGTGGCCGGCCTCGGGGCCGAGGGCGCCACGACGATCAACGGCACGGACTGCGTCAAAAAAACGTTCCCACACTTTATAGACCAGATGCGACACGTAGGCTGCGATATGCAACGGCTGTAACGAACTGCAAGGAGAAAGACCTTCCCGCACTTCATAGACGAAATGCGACACGTAGGCTGCGACATGCAGCGACTGTAGACAAAGCGCGCCGCACGGCGCTCGTAGACGCGGAGAAAAGCGATGCTGGGCAACACATTCGGAAGAGTGTTTCAGGTTACTACTTGCGGCGAATCTTACGGCTGGCACGACCACGTGGACGACGGCGCGGGCTACGGCGGGGCGCTGATGGCGATCGTCAACGGCGTGCCGAGCGGCATCAAGCTGGACGTGAAGAAGATCCAGAACGAGCTGGACAAGCGCCGCCCCGGCAAGAGCAAGCTGGACTCGCCGCGGCTGGAGACCGACCGCGTGGAAATCGTCAGCGGCATGTTCGAGGGCGTCACGACCGGCGCGCCGGTGGGCCTGCTGATCCGCAACGTGGACACGCAGGACATCCACATCGACCAGTACCGCCAGGCGAAGGACGTCATCCGCCCGGCCCACGCGGAGGTGAACTTCTTCTACAAGTACGGCGAGCAAGGCGACTGGTGCGGCGCGGGCCGGGCCAGCGGACGCGAGACGGTCGGCCGCGTCGCCGGCGGGGCCGTCGCCAAGCAGGTCCTCGCGCGAGAGGGCATTGAGATTCTCTGTCACGTCATCGAGTCCAACGGCATCAAGGGCAGGTGCATCACCGACGGGACGATGACGTTCGAGGAGATGAAGGCCAACTACCGCTCGAACGACCTGAACTGCTGCGACGAGGGGGCGGCGGCGAAGATGATCGCCGACATCCTCCGCATTCGCGAGGAGGGCGACACGTGCGGCGGGATGATCGAGCTGGTCATCCGCGGCACCCCGGCCGGGCTCGGCGAGCCGGTGTTCGACAAGCTCAAGGCGACGATCTCCCACGGGCTGATGAGCATCGGTGCGCTGACGAGCATGGAGTTCGGCGGCGGCAAGAAGGCGGCGGAAATGCTCGGCAGCGAGTGGAACGACCAGCCGTTCGTGGACCACGGCAAGGTCCGCTTCCGCACGAACAACTGCGGAGGCTTTCTCGGCGGCATGAGCAATGGCGAGGACATCGTCATCCGCATGTCCGTCAAGCCCACGCCGACGATCTCCAAGCCGCAGGACACCGTCGACATGATGACGCTCGAGGAGAAAACGCTCGAGGCCATCACGCGTCGCGACATCTCGCTGTGCCCGCGGATTTACCCCGTGGCCGAGGCGATGGCGGCGATGGCCGTCACCGACGCGCTGTTCCTGGCCCGCGGGTGGTACGGCGTGGCGAAGATGGACCCGAAGTGGGAAAAGCTCACCGAGCCGCGATACAAGGGCGACTATACGGTCTAGGTTATTTGCAGGAATGTTCGGACAGTAGCGAAACTAAAATGGTAAATGAAAAACGATAAATGATAAATTGGGCACCAATAAGATGTTATAGTTGCCTGAGAACAGGGCCTGACAAGAAGCTCTCGACTGTAGGAAACAACAGCGTCACTCGATGAGGACATTTAGCATTGAGCATTTAACATTTAGCATTATCCCAGAAGCCAACTGCTCAGACATTCCTAAAGCCCACTTAGGACAGTGCGATGAAGATAGCCATTGCCTCCGACCACGCCGGCTTCGAATACAAGCAGCGCGTCAAGCAGCACCTGATGGCCGCCGGGCACGAGGTGTGCGACTTCGGCACCGACAGCGACGAGAGCTGCGACTACCCGGACTTCATCCGCCCGGCCGCCCGAGCCGTCGCCGACAGGCAGTGCGACCGCGGCATCGTGCTGGGCGGGTCGGGCAACGGCGAGGCGATCACGGCCAACCGCATCGCGGGCATCCGCGCGACGGTCTGCTGGGACATCGAAAGCGCCCACTTCGCCCGCAGTCACAACGATTCGAATGTCCTGTCGCTCGGCCAGCGGATGATCGACACCGATCTGCTCCTACAAATCGTCGACACGTGGCTGACGACCGACTTCGAGGGCGGCCGACACCAGCGCCGCATCGACAAAATCGACGCAGAGTAGCGGCAACTCGACGACGTCACACCACGCGGTGGATTGGGAAATCCACCGCGCTTCATTCGGGGACTGGGGCCGGGCTACACAACAATGCGCGGCGGATTTCCCAATCCGCCGCGCCTGTTTCGGTGCTGGGTCAGGTCCGAACGAACACCTTCCGCGGATGGACGGCCCGCCCGTCGGCGGCCAGTTCCCCGATGGCCAGCAGCCTGCCGGCCTCGTCTACCAGCGTGACCTCGCCGCCACCCTCGGCCGCCGGCGCTTCGTCCGGCCCGGCCGCGACGACGGCGAGTTCGGCAACGGCCAGCGTCTTGCCCTGCGTCAGCGGCGTGAGCAGCTCTGGCGGCACGGCCAGCGCGGGCATGTCGGCAAGAGCGGTCAGCGGGGAGATCAGGTCGCCGGTCAGGTCCAGCTCCTCCACGGCCACGGCCCGGTCGATCGTGAACTCGCCGACCGCCGTGCGGACCAGCGCGCTGCAATAGCCGCCCACGCCCAGCGCCTCGCCCAGGTCGCGCGCCAGCGAGCGGATGTACGTGCCGGTCCCGCACAGCACGTGCAGCTCAGCCGTAGGGTACTCGTACCGCAGCAGCTCCAACCCGTGGATGGTCACCGACCTGGCGGGCACGTCAACCGGTCGGCCGTCGCGGGCGAGCTTGTATGCCCTCCGGCCGTCCACGTGCACGGCCGAGTAGGCGGGCGGGCGCTGCATGATCGTCCCGACGAACTCGTCGAGCGCCGCGTGCACCTGCTCGCGCGTGGGCGGGGCCGCGACCGCCGCAGGAGTGATATCGCCTTCGACGTCGTCGGTGGTGCTGGTCGCGCCGAACATCACCTCAGCGGTGTATCGTTTCGGCGCGGCCTGCACGTAGTCGGCCAGTCTGGTGGCCGGGCCGACCGCCACCACAAGCACGCCGCCGGCGAACGGGTCCAGCGTGCCGGCGTGGCCGACCTTGATCTCGAGCCCCGTCTCTTCCCGCAGCCGTCGGCGGACACCGGCGACGATGTCGTGGCTGGTCGGCCCGGCGGGCTTGTTGATGTTGTAGAAGCCGAAGTGCGTCATGGCATTCGCCCAGAACAGCTCACCACAGAGGACACAGAGACTGCAGAGCCGGGCATTGCCGCACGCATGCGCCGTGTCCATCCGGCAAGCGGCACGGTTCTCGCCGCCCTGAATGCAGGGCCGTTGCCTCCGTGTTCTCTGTGATCTCTGTGGTGATGTCTCTTTCCTGGATGCGGATTGTCGTCGCTCACGGACTAGCCCTGCCAAGCAGCACCTTGTCGGCGACGTCTTCGTAGGCGGTGGCCATTCGCCGGTGGCTGTAGCGATCCCGCGCGACCTGCCGGCCCGCTATCGCCATCTCCCGGCCGATCTGCGTGTCGTCCATCAGCCGGGCAATCGCCGCGGCCATCGCCGCAGCATCGTCTGGCTGCACGAGCAGCCCCGTTCGCTCGTGCTGGACGATTTCCCGCACGCCAACGGTCGCCGTCGCCACGACGGACCGGGCGGCGGCCATCGCCTCCAGCACGGCCAGGCCGATCGATTCCGTCAGTGCCGCGTGGCAGACGATGTGCGCCCGACGCAGCGCATCGCGCACGCCGTCGCGATTCGTGTCGCCGTGGAACTGCACGATGTCCGCTATGCCGAGGCTGGCCGCCACGGCCTTGAGCTTACGCGCCTGCGGCCCGTCGCCGACGATGTCGCACGCGACGTTCCGGCCGGCGCTGCGAAGCTGCGCAACGGCGAGGAGGAATATCTTGTGGCCCTTGCGTGAATCCAACGTGGCGACCATTACCAGTCGCACCGGGCCGGAAGCCGGCAGCGCGGGCGGCTCGCCCTGCCAGTAGTCCACGTCGATGCCGTTGGGAATAACCGTCAGCGGGCGGCAGGCGTCGGCGAGCATTCGGTATCGCTCGATCAACTCGGCCATGCCGTCGGAAACGGTCACAGTCCGGTCGGCCGCCTCGGAGAACTGCACGCACGTCTGCCGCCGCCACCACGAGGTGATCTCGCTCGACGGGCCGTGCTGGACGGCCACGGTGGCGAGCTTGGGCGACTTCAGTTGCAGCCGCCACAGCAAAGGCAGCGACCGCGACCCGTGGAAGAAAACACACGCCGGTTCGAGTCGGAGGATTTCCGGCGCGACGTGCCGGTATGCCCGGCTGAGCACGCCGCGCGGCTTGCGGACGTATCGCCACGCGCAGCCGAGCCTGTCGAACTGCTCGCCGTAGTCCGCCCGCGGGGCCCGCGCGCCGTACAGGACGTAGGCGTGGCGCTTCGGCTCGGCCGAGCCGGCGGCGATGTTGACGGCCGTGCGACTCGACCCGCTCGTGCCCGAGTAGCACAGGTGCACAATTCGCTGCGACATGCTCGCAAGGTGCCGCAAGCACTCGAAATAGGCAAGAGCTTTTCGGCGCGGGCCGGTACAATGCCCCCGAGGCGAGGCTGTGGTATGGCCATCCTGGCCATGGGTTTGCTGCGCGGTGGATCTCCTGATTCACCGCGCCGTGGGTAGTCGCTGGACGCGGCGGATTGGGAAATCCGCCGTGCGGGCTGCACCCGCCACGGCGGGCAAAGGCCCATGTCACTGTTGCCGTCGAGGCGAGGCGACCATGGACATCGTGCTGTTTTCCTTCGATAAGCTCCGCGGACGCGTGGGGCGGGCACACCACTTCGCGCGCGAGCTGGCGCGGCGACACCGCGTCGTCTTTGTGGACCCGCCGGAAAGCCTGCTGCGGTCCGGCCGGCTGAGGACGACGGCAGAAACCGTCGATGACGGGCTGGTGCACGTGCGGCTAGCGGGTGGGCTGCCCGGCAGGCGATGGCGGCCCGTGTATGCACTGAATGAAATGCGCTGGCTAAAGGCGATCGGCCGCCTGCTGCAACAGTGCAACTGGGGCGCACGAGGCACGCGCGTATGCCTGCACATGCTGCCGGTGTGGGAGATGGCCGCCGAAACGCTGCACCCGGACGTGACCGTGTACGACGCGCACGACGACTGGCGCAATATGCCGCCCAACCCGCGCCGCCTGACCGAGCGGCTCGAGCGCGAGCACGCGCGGTCGGCCGACATCGTTCTGTCGGCGTCGCCCGCGACGGAGCGGAACTTCGCCGAGTTCGGCCGACAGACGCACGAGCTGCCGAACGCCTGCGAGGCGGAACACTTCGCACGCGCGATGACCGAGGCCGAGGCCGACGAGCTGGCGGGCATCCCCCGCCCGCGCATCATGTTCATCGGCGGCGTGGAGGAATCGTTCGACACTGACACTGTGCTGGACGTCGCCCGTGCCATGCCGAACGTGTCGTTCGTCGTCGTTGGCCCGGAGATTCGCCCGCAGCGCGCCCTGCGAGGCCAGGCGAACGTGTACATGCTCGGCGAGCGTCCGTACGAGGAACTGCCGCGCTACCTCACCGGCGCGGAGGCGTGCTGGATTCCGTACCGCATGACGCAGCGCGTCATGGGGCGCGACTGCATCAAGCTGTACGAGTATCTCGCCAGCGGCCGACCCGTCGTCAGCGTGCCGCTGGGTCGCGCGGTCCAGCTCGGCGAGCACGTCCACGTGACCGACGGCACGGCCGACGGCATGGCGGCTGCGTGCCGCGCTGCCCTGGCGGATGACAGCGCGACGAGGCGCGAGGCGCGCGTGGCGGCGGCGCGGGAGCACAGTTGGGCGAGCCGCGCGGCCGAGTTGGAGCGCCTCATCGACCGGTCCGCTCGCGCCGACGAACGGCGCGGCGAGGGTGCCGGCGATGGAGGGCGAGATGAGGAATAGTGCGAATAATGTGACAATCGGGGACTTGCCGGCCGTCACCGCCGGCCAAAACGGTTGGCCTTGGGATGCCAGCGGGCAGGCGCGGCAAGCAGCGGCAAGCCC
>Ga0114919_10001818_pt1 | contig 17130 bp, 17 predicted proteins | sample BlataG_FD_88682 | JGI IMG/M metagenome (GOLD analysis project Ga0114919, IMG submission 88682) | Deep subsurface microbial communities from Black Sea to uncover new lineages of life (NeLLi) - Black_00105 metaG | ecosystem: Environmental > Aquatic > Marine > Oceanic > Sediment | place: Atlantic... | reverse complement strand
GTTTGAGGTCATATTCCTCACCGCTCTCGGTTGGAGGGATATAGACCCGGTCGTAGCGACCGGTGTATGCCCACAGGATGGGGTCAAAGCGGAAGGGAACAACGGTAAATTCCTCTCCCTCCTGGTCAGCCTCCTCAGTGGTTTCCTGAGCACCTTCCTCCCCCTCCGGTTCGTCCTCACCAGCCTCTCCGCCATCCTCAGAAGGGAACCCCTCATCGGGCGGGGGTTCCTCCTCGCTCTTCAACTGCAGGGGCAACTGTTGGCTGGGGGGTGTCTCATCAAATAGCTGAAAGTTGATTTTTTGCGTGGGGGGGCTGGAAGGAGGACAGAGGGGGGAAGCCATGGATGGTTGGAGGGAGATGTCCTGAAGGTTCTGGAGATTCTCGCTGGATTCGGACCAGTTTGGGGGAATAATGGTAGCTGGGTCAGGTCCAAGCCTTCCCCAGTTCCACTCGTAGTTACCGTCTTCAATTTTACTAGCCGCCACTCCGATAATCAGGACAAGGGACAGAGTGGCTACGACACCCCATGGTCGCATCTGATCTATCCTTTTAAACTTGAGTATAACATTGTTAGTCGTAAGTTCATAAAGGAATTTTAGCCTTGTTATGGGTCAAGAGTTGGAATATAATCCAGTATCCACCCAGCAGATAGACTATGCGCATACTCTACAGATACATTGTCCTGGAGCTGGTTCTCCCCTTCTTGCTATCCCTGGGAGTGCTGACGCTCTTACTGATGCTCATCCGCATATTCAAACTGTTTGAGCTCATCATCACCAAGGGCATCAGCCTTGCCATCGTCGGTGAGCTATTTATCTATTATCTGCCGGCAATTACCGTGCTCAGCGCCCCAATGTCCATCCTGGTAGCCACCTTGATATCCTTCGGGAGGATGTCCGAGGACAACGAGATCACCGCCATGAAAGCCACCGGCATCTCACTTTACCGGTTGCTGTTACCCGTGCTTGCGGTAAGCCTGGTCCTCTCAGTGACAATGGTCTATTTCTACGACACAGTCCTGCCATTCTCCAACCACCGCTTGAAAAATCTTCAGATGGACATCGGTATTAAGAAGCCGGAGCTTTTTATGCAGGAGGGTGTGTTTATAGATGATTTTCCCGGTTACCGATTGCTCATCCAGGAGATTGACGCGAAAACCGGCTACCTGGAAAATATAAAAATATACAAGCAGGATGCCGGACGGACAACGGACATAATCACCGCTTCTGAAGGGCAGATGGGCAGCAAAGAGGAGCGGGAGAAGAGCAGTGGAGATTTCATCACCATGACTCTCTACAATGGCGAAATCCACCAGCTGGACCCCAAAAACCCGGAGCGCTACCGACTTATGAGATTTGACACCTATGTCATCCATCTGAAGACCGACACCGACCTGATTCGCCGGGACCGGGATTACAAGAGCGAAGAAGAACTCCCCTCAAGCGAACTGCGTGAGCGGATTGCCAAGATAGATGAAGCCATCGCCAAAGCCGAAGGGAAACTGGAAGATGCCAAAAACGACCTGGAGGTAACCCGAGCTGAAAAGCAAATTGAGAGCTATACCACCATAAGAAACGGTCTTTTGGTGCATATCTACAGGAAGGTCTCCATACCATTTGCCAGCATTGGCTTCGTCCTCATAGGCGTTCCTTTCGGCATTATGGTTCGCCGCTCCGGCAAATGGGTGGGGTTCGTGGTCGCTTTGGGTTTCTTCTTGGTCTATTATATCTTCATGGTCGCTGGACAATCCTTCGGCACCCGGGGAACTATAGACCCCTTGCTGGCTATGTGGCTTCCCAATATTATCCTTTCCATAATCGGGGTAATACTCATCATTCGTGCGGTCAACGAGATGACCACTGTGGAGATGGTGCCCCGCCCGGTAAGATGGGCTTGGGATAAAGTCAAGAAATCCCCACACTGGCTTAAACTACCTTTGATATTGCTGACCATATTACTAATCCCTATGCTTTTGATTCTCCTCCTCGCCAACCTTCTCTTCTTCGTGTTTGTAAAACCACTCTTTGATCTCTTCCGCTATCAGTTTCTGGGACGCTTTCTGGATAGAAGAAAGAAGGAGACGAAATAGATGAAGATATTGGACCGTTATATCGGCAAAGAGTTTCTGATCTATCTGGGATATACCCTGTTTGCGTTCATCATCTTATATGTGGTGATTAATGTCTTTGACACAATTAATAAATTCATAGACAACAAGGTTCCCTTTCACATCATCATCAAGTATTATCTGTTTACTATCCCTTATATCATCAAGTGGTTTATGCCCCTAACCGTGCTTCTTGCCGCCCTCTTTTCGGTGGGCACTCTCTCCCGCCACCATGAGATAACCGCCATGAAGTCTTGCGGACTCTCCTTCACCCGCATCATAGTAAGCCAGTTGGTTCTCGCCTTCACCATCGCCGTGGGCGTGGGCATCTTCTGCGAGACGGTGGTGCCTATAACCACCGAGAAGATGTTCTACATAAAGAGGGTATACATCAAGAAACTTCCCGCCGAGGAAGACGTTCGCCGTTCCAACATTACCTACCAAGGGGAGGAGGGTCGGGTCTTCACCATCGCACTCTATGACGGCATAAGGGGAATTATGCGCGATGTGATGATTATGGAGTTTGATGAAAAACATCGTCCTGTAAGGCGCATTGACGCAAGCAAAGGGCAGTGGGAGAATGAAAGCTGGGTCCTCTACGACGGTTACATCCGCATCTTTGAGGACGGTCAAGAGAAGCGGGTGATCAAGTTTGAGAGCCTGCCCATTTCCATCCCCGAGAAACCGGAGGATTTCATGCTCAAGGAGAAGAAAGCCGAGGAGACGAACTTCTGGGAGCTTTCCGAATACATTGATAAGCGGAGCCGCTCCGGTTATGATGTGGGCAAGGACCTGGTAGAGCTCTATCTCAAATTCTCCGTCCCCTTCGCTAATTTCATCTGCTTCCTTTTGGGAGCCCCACTGGCTCTGCGCTCCGAGCGCGGAGGTATAGCCTTCGGCATAATCGTAGCCCTTTTTCTGGGATTCTCCCTCTGGGCTTTTTTGGCAATCTGTCGGGCTTACGGTCAGATAGATGTCCTACCCCCCATTCTCGCCGCCTGGTTGCCCAATATCCTATTCGGTGGTATAGGAGTGGTGCTTTTTGCCCGGGCAAGAAGATAAAGGAGCTCTCAATTAAAAGCAAGCTATTTAACGCCAAAGACACAGCGGGGAGCTTTTTCCCCTCTCTGAGCCAAGCGCGGAAAATCTAAAAATAGCCTTTCTCCTGTCTCTAACATAGACACCTGGATACCACTTGAGGGTTATTCAGATTCCTTAATTGTTGACGGTGGTATGAAAAAACAGCCCCAAAACATCCGGGACTGTGTCTAATTAGTTGCAATTGTTATGCCTCACACCTTCTCACCCACGCCCACCATTCCTCGCATTGAACTTAAGTATTTGATGCTCTCCCTGGGCAAGCAGGAGGCAAGATAGCGCTTGATCTCACCTGCGGTGTCCATCTCTAGTACCTCCTGAGCGACACGGCGCATCTTGGCGAATGAGACGGAACGAATTGCCAGCTTCACCTCCGGTATGTTAATGGGACTCATGGAAAGCTCGTCCACGCACATCCCCACCAACAGTATGGCTGAGAGGGGGTTTCCAGCCATCTCCCCACAGACACCCACCCAGATGCGGTTCTTGTGGGCGGCGTCTATGGTTCTGGCGATTAGACTGAGCACCGCAGGATTGAACGGTTCATACAGGTAGGCTATCCGTTCGTTTACCCTATCCACAGCCAGTGTGTACTGAATGAGGTCGTTGGTGCCGATGGAGAAGAAGTCCACCTCCCGGGCAAATACATCGGCGTTGATTGCTGTTGAGGGAACCTCCACCATAATCCCCACCTCCATCTCCGGGTCAAACTGCTCACCCCTCCGCTCCAGCTCCTCCTTCGCCTCCTTCAGGATAGCGTTGGCTTTGCGCACCTCCTTAATATCCGAGATCATCGGATACATCAACTTCAACTTACCATAAGCGCTGGCACGCAGAACCGCCCGTAGCTGGTCTTTGAAGGTCTCCGGCTGTTCCAGGGAGAAGCGGATAGCCCGCCATCCCAGGAAAGGGTTGAGCTCTTCAGGCAGGCTGGGTGAGGTGATGAACTTATCTCCGCCCAGGTCCACGGTGCGAATGACCGCATGGTAGGGTGCACAACGCTCGGCCACCTGCTTATATATCTTAAACTGTTCCTCCTCGGTAGGTAGCTCCTCCCTGTTCATGAACAAAAACTCCGTGCGATACAGCCCCACACCCTCAGCTCCCTTCTCCACTGCCCTGTCTATCTCCCGGGGGAGCTCTATATTGGCTGCCAGCTCCACGTTATAATCGTCTCTGGTCTTCGCAGGGAGCTTGACCATCTTTGCCAGCTCTTTCTGCAACTGGCGATAACTCCTTTGTTTCTTCTTATACTCATCCAGGACTTCGTCTGAGGGGTTGATTATCACCACACCATCTATGCCGTCAACTATCACCTGGTCCAGATTGCGAACAAAAGTGGTTACATTGCGGGCTCCCACCACAGCGGGAATATCCAAAGACTTAGCCATAATTGCGCTGTGAGAGGTCTGTGAGCCCATATCGGTCACGAAGCCGAGCACCGTCTCGGGATTCATAGAAGCGGTCTGGGAAGGAGCCAGGTCCTTGGAGATGATGATTGAGGGTTCCAGCAGACAGACCGATTGAGGGGCGCTGTCTCCACGAATGTTCTTTATTACCATCTGCCCCAGGTCAATCATGTCGTCGGCACGTCCCTGGAAGTAGGGGTCGTCCTTTCCCTGAAAGATTCCTGCATAGTGGTTGGTAACCGCAAAGACCGCCCAATCGGCGGGTTCCTTTTTGTCACGGATACGCTCCTCTATCTCCGCCACCAGACTCTCATCATCCAGAAACATCATATAAGCGTTGAATACATCGTATACCGCATTGGCACTGTCGGCACCTTTCTGAATGGCTTTAACCTGACCTCTGGTTTGGTTCAAAGCCTTGTGCAGGCGTAAGACCTCCTTCTCCGCATCCTCTTCGTGGGCTAATTGAGCCCTCTCCACGGTAACCTGCTCCTGGCGGAGAAGGATGGCCCTGCCGATAGCGATACCCGGCGAGGCGGAGATTCCGACTATATTTATATCCTTGGTGGGCATATCACTCCTCTATCAGGTTGGTGGTTATTACCTCCACCAGAGCCCCCATAGCTTCCTCTGCATCCTCCCCCACAGTTATTATCTTCACTTTACTCCCCTGGCTGACGCCAAGCATCATCACCCCCATAATGGATTTGCAGTCCACCTCCTGCCCGTCCTTCTCCATAATTACCTTGCTTTTGAACTGCTTTGCTTTCTGAACCAGTTTGGCGGCAGGTCTTGCGTGCAGTCCCAGTTTGTTGCGTATCTCCACTTTCCGCTCAAATTTCAAATAGATCTCCGATTCCAAAGGATACCCCTACCATTACTGCCAGGCAAGCTAACCATATGAGGTGATTGGGAAGACGATATTTTGAGAGGAAGAATCCCAATCCGGCGACGATTAGAACAGCCAAACCCTGGACTAAGCCACCCTCCCAGCAGACCAGGGGGAGAACTGCTCCTAAGGCGACCAAAGATATATACTTTACTCCCTTTATTATCTTCGTCGGCTTAAATGCTGCCATGTCATTGACCACCCCATCGCCCTTCATCCATCCCGACCACAGGAGGGCAAAGCGAGCCGGCAGATGGAGTAGGTTGTATAGGGCGAGAAATATCCACGGCGCCGCCCCTGCAAACAGAATGGCGATTCCAATCACCGCCGGTCGCACACCATTCCAAAAGAGGTTGTCGCCCATAGCCCCCAAAGCACCGATGAACCGCTCCTTCACCCTTATCGCTTCTTCCGGCAGGTTGCGGCTCTCATAATGGATGCATGCCCCCAGGATAGCGTTGGCTAGATAAGGGTGGGTGTTAAAGAAGGCAGAGTGCCGTCTGCGGGCTTGGTTGAGCTCCTCCCCTTCTTTCGTGTCCCGCAAAGCCGGGTCAATTGCAAGAAGGAAGCCCATATTCTGCATGCCCTCAAAGTTCCACAATCCCTGAATTAACAGGGAGCGTATAAAAACCCCAAGCATGGTCAATGGTCTTAAGCCGTCTTTCTTTTTGCCGTTATCCATCCCTTATATCTTCCCTACACAATCCAGAGGAGGAACAAAGCACCGGAGAGTCCTAACAACGCAAGAGCTACACCTCGTTTTCGCCTGGTGAAGTAGTGCACCGCGGCGCCGACGCCCACCGCCGGTAGCATCTGCCAGCCCCAACCTAACCCCCGAAGAAGCTCATCCGGCGCCTGCCATCGTTTCAGATAATATATCGCTAAAAAGCAGAGCAGAGAACCCACACCGATTATAATGACCGCCTTGACCAAAAGAAGCAGTATTCCCAAAGTGGTCGCCAGGGAAAGCGGTCTTATTCCCTTTCGGTCAACCCTCCGGGGCTCCTCCTCCAGCTTGTCCACCACCCATCGCTGTAATCTGTTGTTCGCCTTCCGCACCCAACCCTCAGCGACCGAAGATAGCAAGGCGAAAGGAATAGCCACCAGGGCGGAGACGCTCAACGCCCACTCCGGGACACCTCCGTCGGGAAGGGCGCAAAGGACGCCGATAGTTGATATTTGGGCGGCGGCTGTGCCGTCTGGAGGAATGTGAGCGCCGAAGGCGGAATCAACCAGCCACAGGAGCTGAAAGGCAACGCCTACCGCAAGCCCCACCTTGAAACTCCCCAGAAGCCATCCCATAATCGGTCCCACCACCAGAGGCACAGAGAGCATCATCTGGGCTATGGCTACATAGTCTAAACTGATGAAGCCCCCAATTGCGGCGGCAAAAACCAGTTTGAGAGGTAAGGAGAGCTCGGAGAGCATCGTTAGGGCTCAGTCCCAGGACTTAATAAGTTCTTTGACTCTCTGCATCAGGTCAAGGGATTGGTCGGTGGGGACCATGCGTATCTCCATATAGATGCCCATCGCCTTGAGGGTGTGGAAAAGCCGGTGGTCTTCCCGGTTCACAAAGACCGCTTCGTGAATCTGCCTCTTTCCCTCGCTGTGGCGCATACCACCGATGTTTACACTTTTAATGGATACACCCAGTCGGGCGAAGCGAAGAAGGTCGGAGGGATTTTCAAAGAGGAAGATGATATTGACATCGGCAACATCCCGCTTGAGCGCCACCCTTGCCGCCTCCTCCACAGTGTGAACCTCTATACTTAACTCCGGTGAGGCTACCATCTGGTAGAGCATCCGTTGGGTTTCATCGCCGGCTAGACGGTCGTTTGCCACCACTATCCTATCCGCTTCTATATATCGTGCCCACCCCACCACCACCTGTCCGTGAATCAATCGGTCATCTATGCGAAACAATACTTTTTTCATGGATTGTTTATGTATATCCTTTCAAAGATGTTGATTATTCCCTTCTGCCCGGCGGAGACCCCCTTCATGGCCAGATCGTCTATACCCAACTCCTCGCGCTTGGTCAACACCTCAAGGAGCATAGGCAGGTTGACCCCGGTAATGACCCGAATCTTCTCCCCACCCTTCAGCCGGTCTTTAGCCAGGGCAAAGGATACATTGTTGGGACTTCCTCCGAAAATATCGCTCATCACCAATACGGTGTCGGTCTTTGCAAAGAGTGAGTCCAACGCCTTCTCTATGGAGGCGGTGATCTCCTGCGGGGAATCCTCCCGCTTGATATCCACCACCTTGATGAGCTTTTCCTTGCCCAGGATGACCTCACTGGCGGTAAGCATACCCTTTGCCAGACTAGAATGCCCGGCTATCAGTATCCCAATCATTATGTAGTCCGCTCCTTGCGAAAGTTATTTCGCTATCCTTGGGCTATCCCACTTTGAGTCAGTTCTTTCTATTCAGTATCCTTAGGTTGAACCTCCCGACTGGCGGCAATGTGCTCAATTAAGCGGCGGTCAAACTCCTCCGCCGAGTGAAAACCCCGAATTTTAAGTAGATAGTTGAGCGCTGCGGCTTCAATGATGTTGGCAATATTCTTACCGGGGATGATGGGTATTAGCAGATAAGGGACTTTCACCCCAAGTATGTCAACGGTCTTATCGGTGAGACCGGTGCGGTCGTATTCCTTCTTCCGGTCCAGCAACTCCAATCGTAGAACCAGCTCCACCCGCTTGCGGTCCCGAATTGCATGCACGCCGTACATTAGGGAGATATTGATTATACCCAACCCCTGAATCTCAATGTGGTCCTTTATCTTCGGATCGCTGTATCCGATCACTAAATCCCCGGTGCTACGCTTGACCATCACCTGGTCGTCGGCTACCAGGCGGTGTCCTTTAGCTACCAGGTCCAGGGCACATTCACTCTTACCCAATCCGCTCTCCCCCAATATCATCACCCCGACCCCGAATATGTCCAGAAGCTCACCATGGAAGCTGGTTTCGGGGGCAAATTGTTCTCGCAAAAAATCGCTCAACAACACGATGGCGTCGCTGGTGCGTGTGGGAGTTACCATCACCGGTATAGCCTTTTCCTTCGCCGCTGTAATGAGCTGAGGTGGACAGGTTAAACCTCGGGCGATAATTATCCCCGGAATAGGACGGGAGGTGAGCAGGCGAAATATCTCCTCCAAGTAGGCATCATCCTTTGTCTTAAGATAGGATATCTCCGTAAGCCCCAGCACCTGAAGCCTTTTTTCGGCAAAGGTGTCAAAGTATCCGCTAAGGGCAAGACTGGGGCGACCAACCTCCGCTACGGTTATCTCCCTCTTCAGGTCCGCATCCTTGTTTATAAGCTCCAGGGGAAGGAAAGATGCACATTCACTGAGTAGGATTTTTATGGATACGCTCTTATCGCCCTTCTTTGCCATTAGAGTTCCTTTTCTCTGTCCTCTATTATCTTCAAGACTTCGGCTGGAGTTTTGGCGGAGTACAATTTATCGCGAAATTTCTCGTCCTTTAGCATGCGTGAGAGCCGAGCCAGGACACGGAGATGTTCCTGGTCGTTCGGTGCCGCCAGAAGGAAGAAGAGATACACCGGTTCCCCGTCCAGAGCCTCAAAGTCAATTCCCCCCTTGGAACGTCCGAAGGCTGTCACCAGGCTGTTCACTACATCCGGTTGCCCCTGGCGAGGATGGGGTATAGCCACTCCATTTTCAAATCCGGTGGAGCAGAGTTTCTCCCGCTCTATAACCGCCTTCAATATTTTATCTTTGTCATTCACCTCCTCGGATTTAGCTACCAGGTCCACCAACTCTATGATGACATCATCCTTGTTCTTACTGACCAAGTCCAGTTTAATGGTCTCTTCTCTGATGTGGTCACTTATCTTCATGGTTCCTCCATTAGAAAAAATTTATGCCGGCTCTATCAACCCCAGATCCCCATCCTTTCGGCGATATAGAACATTCACCCGCTGGGATTTGGCATTGACGAAGACGAAAAACTCTTGATTGGAACCCATAAACTCCATTACAGCTTCGTCCAACGGCATCGGTTTGAATTGGATAGTCTGCAAATGCACCCGTGGACCGGGCACCTCCTCTTCTATTGACTCGACGATGACCTGGCTTGCACCGATTCCGCTCTGTCGTCGGCTCCCCCACCGGTCCTTCTTCCGGCGCAGTTGCTTTTCAATCTTATCCACCACCGAATCTATGGATATATATAGGTCATCGGTCTCATCGTTGCCCCGCAGGGTCATACTGTCGGCGTTTACGGTCATCTCCACCTTATGGCGATACTTCTTCACCTCCAATACCACATTTACGCTATCAATATTGCGCAGATAACGGTTCAGCTTTGCCACCTTCTTCTCCACATAATCCCGAATGGCTGAGGTTATCTCCATATTTCGCCCGGTTATAGTAAAGCTCATCCAACCCTCCTTCTCTTTTCAAACAAGTGATTAAAAACAAATCTATCAATCTGGTTTCTTCAATGCCAGGGCATATGAGGTTCTGGCAAGGGGGCGAGCGTAGACATGGGCGATGCCTATACTGCGGGCTGTCTCCTCTATGCGCAGGAAATACTCCGGGGGAAAATAATCCACCACATCACAGCTCCCTTGCCTGGGCTTAAGATACTGCCCCACCACCAACTGCTCCACTCCCGCATCCACCAGATCAACCATCACCGCCTCCAGCTCCTCCCAGCTCTCCCCCAAGCCTACCATGAAGCCGGATTTCACCGCCAGCCGGAGCTGTTATCTCCCGCATATCTCAGAAGGGAGATGCTACGGTGGTAATCCGCCCCCCTGCGCACTCGGCTGTAAAGGCGGGGAACCGTCTCCACATTGTGGGAGAGCACATCAAGACCGCTCTCTATCACCGCATCCCACGATTTCCTTCTGCCGAGAAAATCCGGCAGGAGAAACTCAACGGTCGCCCGGGGAAGTTCTCTGCGCAGTTCGGAAGCTGTTTGGGCAAAATATCGCGCCCCACCGTCTAGTAGGTCGTCCCGGGTTACCGAGGTTACCACCACATAGCGAAGCCCAAGTTCACTCGCCGCCCGGGCTACCCTCCTGGGCTCATCCGGGTCCGGCATGCGAGGGATGCCTTGTTTCACTCCGCAGAAGGCGCACCCCCGGGTACATATATCCCCCAAAATCATGAATGTAGCCACCCCCCGCCTGAAGCACTCCCCTTTATTGGGACAGTGAGCTTCCTGACAGACGGTGCGCAAGGAGTGACGCTTGAGCAGTTTAGTGACATAACTATCGCTACCCGCCCGGGGAAGGCTAAGGCGCAGGTGGCTGGGAATCCTTCTCCGCTTGACCTCTTTATCCTGGGTATTCTTGCTTTTCACTCAAGTCAGTCCATGCTTTACCAGCTATAATATAGCAAAAGCCCCGGATAAAATCAACGGCTGTGCGACCGATGCCAAATCAAAGACCGTGGATTGCTCCCTCGCCCAGGGTCCCGCTCACCTCCCCTATCACCTCCGAGAGGGTGGGGTGAGCGTGGATGACCTCCTCCAGAGTGGAGTATGTCAGCCCCTCCTTCACCGACAGTGTCAGCTCACCGATGAGGTCGCCGGCGTGGGGGGCAAGTATAGAAGCGGACAACAGCCTCCCGCTTTTCTCCTCAACATGCATGCGCACCACCCCGTCAGCCATATCCATAGCCAGCGCCTTACCGATGGGGCGAAAGCCGAACTGCCCGGTGCGGAAGGGAATACCCCTCTCCTTAAGCTCATCTTCGGTGGGACCGACCCGCGCCGCTTCCATAAAAGTATATACCACACCGGGCACCGCCGAGTAGTCCATCTTCACCTGCCCGCCCAGTGCGTTTCTTACCGCTACTATCCCCTCGCGGCTGGCTACATGGGCCAGGGCGGGACTGTTCACCATGTCTCCTATGGCATAGACACCGGGCAGGCTGGTTGCCATATACTCATCAACGAAGACATAGCCCCTCTCGTCCAGTTCCAGACCCTTTATCCCGCCAAAACCCTCGGTGTTGGGGCGCCGTCCCACGGACAGGAGAACCCACTCCACCTGAAGCTCTTCCCCACTGCTCATGGTGACCGTTGTCAGACCATCCTTCCCCTCCACTTTCTCAACGGTGGTGTTCACGAATATCTTTATTCCTAGGTTCTGCAGGTATCGGCTCAAGCCGGAGGCGATGCGCCGCTCCTCCAGTGGAAGGATGTGAGCCATTATCTCCACCACATAGACCTCGCTTCCGCAGGCGGAGTAGAAGTTGGCAAACTCCAAGCCCACGGCACCCCCTCCGACCACCAGAAGGCTCTTGGGCATCTTCTTCTGCATAAGAAGCTGGTCGCTGTCCAGGATGGTCTTTCCGTCTATGGTGAGCCCGGGCAGAGAGCTGGTGCGGGAACCGGTTGCCAGGATAATTCTCTCCGCCCCAATCTCCCCCACCCCCTCAACCTCCACCTTATTCCCTTCCAGAAGTCTCCCCTCTCCCCGCAGCAGGTCAATCCCGGCGGCGGAAATCAACTTCTCCACCCCCGAGACCAGGGTGGTGACCACCTCATCCCGCTTAGCCAGGCACTTTTCATAATCAAAGCTCGCCTCGCCTATCCTCACTCCATAATCCTCAGAATGGGTGGCGAGATAAAAACGATGAGCGGCTTCCAGCATAACCTTGGTGGGAATACATCCCCGGTTCAGGCAGGTGCCCCCAACCCGGTCCCGCTCCACCAGAGCCACCTTTGCCCCCAGCTTTGCCGCCTTGAGGGCGGAAACATATCCCCCGGGACCTGCGCCGATGACCACTATCTGATAGTCCCTGCTCATCTCCTCCTCCTGCGACTTGCCGGGGGTATGCCCAAAAGACGGCGGTATTTAGCCACCGTCCGGCGGGCGATCTCAATCCCCTGCCGGGAGAGCGCCTGCACCAGCTCTTTATCCACCAGAGGCTTGCCGGGCGATTCCTTCTCCACCAATCTGCTTATCGCATCCAGTATCTCCCTGCGGGAGCGACCGGCAACCTTGGGGGAAAAGAAGAACTTCAGCCGAAGGATGCCCAGGGGGGTTTCCACTTTCTTTCCGGAAACCGCTCTGCTGACCGTGGAGATGGAATATCCCACCCCCTCGGCGATGTCGGAGAGCTTGAGGGGGCGCATAGCCTTATCCCCTTTAATGAAGAACTTTCTTTGATACTCCAATATTGCTTGGGCTACCGCAAGCACCGTCTCCTGTCTCCGCTCAAATGCCCAGAGAAAATCCTTGGCGGCGGCGAGCTTCTCCCTCAAGAACCTGCGCTCCTCCTCGCTTGCTGAACCCCCCCCCTCAAGGAGGGCGACATATTCCCGGTTGATGAGAGGCTTAGGAGTAGCCTCTCGGGCATAAGCAACTTTTATTCTTTCCTCATCCACCTCCGCCACCAGGTCAACGGTCAAGGGGGGATTATATTCCTGCTGGAAGCTACGAGCCGGCACCGGCTCAAGCGTCTCCACAATATCAATAATTTCACGCGCTTGGTCCTCAGTAATTTTCATCTTGCGGGAGAGGGTGCGTGCATCCCTTTTACTGATGAGGTCAAGATACTTCTCCAAAGCGGAGAGTAGAAGTTCCTCATTTTTATGTTGTCCGGCTCTTATCTGGATGGCGAGAGCTTCCCTCAGGTCTCTTGCCCCGATGCCCGCAGGTTCAAATTTGAAGATGACCCGCTCAAGCACATCCTCCAGCTCCTTGGGGCTCGCCTCCACCCAGGGGGCGATATCCTCCAGCGGCGCTTCCATGAAGCCGTCCTCGTTGACCTCCCCGATAATCGCCAACCCCAGCTCAAAGTCCCGCTCGCTATGGGCGTGGAAGCGGAGTTCGTCCAGCAGGTGCGCCTGCAAGGATTTTGGGCGTTCGGCAAGCCAGGCGTCCCGGTCCTGATAGGCGTCGTCCCCCTCGCCGACATCCCAAGCCCTCCTCCTCTTCGGCTGGATAAAGGAAGGACGCTCAATTGTTAAACCCTTCAACTCCTCCACCATTAGAAAGGGGTTTGCCTCCACCGAGTCTTGCACCGTCTGCCGCAATTGCTCAACCTGCAGGGGGAGCAGGTCAAAGTAACGGCCCAGCCGGGGAGCTAATGTGGTGGTCAGGCGGGGAACCTGGGCTATTTTGGTCTTGGGTGCTTGGGGCATAGAATTCTTTCAGTGATGAAAGAGACGGAGTATATTATAAGTATATCAAAATTTCAAGGAGATTGATAAATGAAAATACGGCGGGCTCTCCCCCGCCGACAGACGACTTCGTATTGACCAAATATAGACAAAAGTCTTTTTCTACATTGTAAACCGCTCACCTAAATATATCCTTCTCGCCTCCTCGGAGTTGATAAGTTCATCTGCAGTACCGGATATCAATATCTTTCCCTCATACATTACATATGCCCTATCGGTTATCTCCAGCGTCTCCCGCACATTGTGGTCGGTAATGAGGATTCCCAAGCCGGAATCTCGCAGATGGGAGACGATGTTCTGAATATCCTCCACAGCCAGAGGGTCTATGCCGGCAAAGGGCTCGTCCAGCAGAAGAAAACGGGGCTTGACTACCAGAGCACGGGTGATCTCCACACGGCGCCGCTCGCCGCCGGAGAGGGTGTATGCCTTCTTGTTTGCCAGATGGGCGATGGAGAGTTCATTCAGCAATCCATCCAATCTTTCCATGGGCTCCCTTTTGGAGAGCTTGAGGGTCTGCAGGATGGAGAGGATGTTATCCCTCACGGTCATCTTGCGGAAGATGGAGGATTCCTGGGAAAGATAGCCTATACCCAGCCGAGCCCGCTTATACATGGGCAGACGGGTCAGGTCCTCACCATCCAGATAGACCCAGCCGGCTTCCGGTCGGATCAAGCCCACCACCATGTAGAAAGTGGTGGTCTTACCGGCGCCGTTGGGTCCCAGAAGACCGACCACCTCACCTTCCTTAATAACGATGGAGACATCGTCAACCACCCGCCGACGATGGTATTCCTTGACCAGCCCCACAGTCTGCAAGCCAACGTTGTTATTATTGGCTACTGCCGCCGGAGGTGATTCCGGTCCCTCCGCCTTCACTTTCTCCCTCTTTAACACCAGCTTTCTCCTCCAAATAGGTCCCCTTGGCATCCCCACGAACGATGATGCGGTCTATATCGCCCTCTTCCATATATACCACGATTGTGCGCCCATAGGCTTTGGTGCTCCCCTGCTCGGTGGGACCGGGGTCGTAGATACCCACCGCATCTCCCAGCACCCGAATGCTCTTGATGGCGTCATCTTCAACTGCAACATCTATCAGCTTACCCTGGACAAAGACGCTCTCCCCGGTCTCCTCCTCGGTCAGCTCGTCGTAGGGATAATAGATGCCCTGAGCCTGACCCTCTATCAACACCCGCTCCACCTTCTCATCCACCAAAAATGCGGTGGTGGTCTCCCCGTAGGTCTCCACCCGTCCGCTTATCGGTTCCTCTTCATCGTCCACCCCCTCCTCCAGCTCACCGTCCTCGCTTTCCCCTTCGTCACCCACTACATCCGATGGGCTCTCCTCTTCAATATTATCATATTCTTCCCCTCCGGCTTCATCAGCAAGCGGTGCGATTTCCCGGTAACCGAGTGCGGGGACAAAACTATCCACATCCTCTGCGGATTCCTCACCCGCTTCCTCCCCCTCACCTTCCGTTCCCTCATGCTCGCTTCCCTCGCCCCCGCCCCCCTCGGGGACGGTCTCAGGCGATTCCTCCTTCTCGCTTCCCTTGTGGGAAAAGAATATCAGTCGGCTGTCACCCTCCACCAAGAGCTTTTCCACCACATCATCAACCAGATAGAGGGTGATGACCTCCCCGCCCAGCTTGTTGTCCTTCTGCCAGGCAACCGGGTCGCCGGTGAGGATTATCTTATCCTCCTTGCCCAGATAGACACATTGGTCTCCCTGGGCGGTGATGTCCTCCTGATATATCCACACATTACCACTGGCTATGCCCCTATCCTCCTTGGAGAACATCTCCATAAATATGCTCTCCACCCGGATGGGCTTGTCCTCCCGCTTGGTCAGATAGAGCACCGGCTCCTTGCTGGCGATGGAGTGGCGCTCCTTGCGGTAATACTCCACATAACCGGCCAGCAGGCGATAGCCCCCGTCCACATCGTCCACCACCACATTGCCCTCCAGGAGAGCCATGCGCTCCTTCTCAAAGGAGGTAACCTTATTGCAGGTGATGGTGGTGCTTCCATGGGTTATTTTCACATTGCCGGTCGCCACCAGAATCTGCTCCCCCTCCTGCTCATAGCCCTCGGTCAAGTCAGCCTCAATGATATACTTTTCCTCATCCGCCGGGGGAGGCTCCTCCGCCAGGGGAGCTTCACTCCAAGAAGGGGCGATGAAAGGGAGCAGTAGAGTGGAAAGCACCACACAAGCTCTTTTTGCCAAATACATCTTTAGGGGGCTAACTCCTCATCCTCCTCGCTGTATTCCTGCACATCCTCGTCGGTTAGGGTGCCCACCATCTTTGTGGTGGAGAAGTTGGTGAGTGCCGGGTCTGAGTCAAAGCCGATGCCGTTAATCACCGATTCGCCTCTGGTGAAGCGCACCGGCTCGTCACTGCGGATGCGGAAGTCGGATGCATCCCAGCGCAGTTTGCTGGTCTCCAGCCTCTCCCCCTCGCTGGCGATGACCATCACATGGTCGTAGGCGGTCATATCGTTGTTGGACAGGTCAATTATCCCCCAGTCGGCGGTGAGCACCGAACTGACCTCACCATCCTGGTAGAAATCCACCCGCAGGTCGGTCACCCGGGCGGTCTTCTTCTTGTCATAGATGTCGGCGTGCTTCGCCAACAACTTCCATTCCGCGTTCGCCTCGTAGCTCTCGGTCATAGTGAAGTTTTCTATGGTCTGAGTGGGGGTGATGTCCCTGAGCTCAGCGGATTCCTCCACCACCCGCTCGGAGCAGGAGAGGAGGGTTATAGACGCCAGCAGGAGAGCGGCTAAGACTGGTCTTTTATCTCTCATATCCTCCTTAAAACGCCCCTTACAACATCCTCTCAGCCGCTTCCAGGTTATTGCGGGCGATGTTATAGGCGTTCTCCTTAGCCTGCGGGGTGCTGCAGCCAGCAGGGTCCAAAGTCAATGCCTTTTTCAAGACGGTAACCGCTTTCTCATAATCCCCGATGCGGATATAGGCAAGCCCCAGATTGTTGTGCGTCCAGAAATCATCCGACTGTAAGCCTATCGCTTTCTCATATGCCTGCACCGCCTTGTGGTTGTCGCCGTATTCCTGATAAGCCAAGCCCAGCTCAAAGTAAGCGGGACCGTAATCCGCATTCAGCTCGCAAGCCCGGGTCAGATAGGCGATGGCTGTGGAGTAGTCGCCGGAAGAGGAATACGATTTGCCCTGCTGGTAACACTCCTTATAGGAAAGCCCGCTGGGCACGGTGGAGGTATCCGCCGTCGGAAGGCTTCCCCCTCCAATATCCACTGTGGGTGTGGGGGTAATTGTAGTTGGCGTAGTCGTTGTAGTGGTGGTGCCGAAAGTAAGATAACCCCCGAAGACCCAGCCCTCATCGCCCTTACTGGTCCGCACCCGATACCAGTAGGCGGTGATGTTGTCTATGGTCTCCATATTGGGGCTTTCCTCCAGCACCTCCAACTGTTCTCCCTT
>Ga0114919_10001817_pt1 | contig 17131 bp, 15 predicted proteins | sample BlataG_FD_88682 | JGI IMG/M metagenome (GOLD analysis project Ga0114919, IMG submission 88682) | Deep subsurface microbial communities from Black Sea to uncover new lineages of life (NeLLi) - Black_00105 metaG | ecosystem: Environmental > Aquatic > Marine > Oceanic > Sediment | place: Atlantic... | reverse complement strand
GGGGGGTTCAATTGACTATTTACGATTTCTATTTCGTCGAGGGATTGGAAAGTTTTGGGTATTGTTAATCACGGATTTCGCTGATTGCGCGGATTTGTGACTAAAGACTCATTCATTTTGACGGATATTGCGGCAGGGGGGGTTCAATAGATTATTGATTATTTGGGGGAGTTGGTTATTATAGCCCACACTATGAAAGATATCCTCGCCGATAGAACTGGTAAGATAGATGCAAGTGGGATACGGAAGGTATTTGCGCTGGCGGCGGAACTGAAAGACCCGGTGAATTTTTCGATAGGTCAGCCGGACTTCGATGTGCCGGATGCGCTGAAAGAAGAAGCGATAAAGGCAATCAAGGCAGGGCACAATAAGTATTCGCAGACGGCGGGCGATAGGCTGCTGCGAGAGAAAATCACTGAGCGGATAAAAAACGAGTTCGGTTGGGAGAGGCCGGCGGTGCTTGTGGCCAGCGGGGTGAGCGGGGGGCTGCTGTTGGCGTTTATGGCACTTATCAATCCCGGCGATGAAGTAATTATACCAGACCCGTATTTTGTGATGTATAAACACTTAGTCAATATGTTAGGCGGCAGGTGTGTCTTTGCCGACAGCTATCCGGATTTTGAGCTGCCTGTCGAGAAAATCGCTGAGGCGATAACGAGCAAAACCAAGCTGATTATCGTCAATTCGCCTTGTAATCCGACGGGTGTGGTATATTCAGATGAGCAGATGAAGGCGCTTGCGGAGGTAGCAGCAGAAAAAGAGATAATCGTTATGACCGATGAGATATACGAGAAATTCTGCTACGATGGTAAGTGTCCGAGTATAGCCAATTATTATGACAAAACTCTTCTGCTGCGAGGCTTCAGCAAATCTTACGCGATGACCGGCTGGAGGCTGGCCTACGTGGCTGCCAGCCAGTCTCTCTCGAACGTCGTGGAGGAGATGACCAAGATACAGCAATACACGTTTGTCTGTGCGCCCACACCTTTTCAAAAGGCGGCTATTGCCGCTCTGGATTATGAGACAAGCGATTTGGTTGAGGCATACAGAAAAAAGAGGGACCTGGTTTATGAGGGATTAGGCGATAAATTTGAGCTGGTCAAGCCGGGTGGGGCGTTTTATGCATTCGTTAAGGCACCGGGTGCAGCCGGGGCAACACAATTCGTAGAAAAGGCAATTGCCAACAACGTACTTATTATACCGGGCAATGTGTTCAGCGAAAAAGATACCCATTTTAGAATAAGCTACGCAACCAGCGATGATAAGATAGAACAAGGTATTGAGATTTTACGGAAGCTGGCATAATTGAAATCAAACATCAAAAATCAAATATCAAAATTGTGGAATAACGAATCCTATTCTTTGTATTATTTTCGCTTGACCGGCTAAACTAAACAAGCTAAAACTACCACACAAATTCGTATCTCGTGAATAGTGAATCGAAACGAATCGCAAACTACGGGACAGGAGATATGAAATTATGGTCAAGGATATGATTTTCGGCACGGTAGGGGGGTTGGGGCTGTTTTTGTTCGGTATGGGCCTGATGTCTGAAGGCCTGAAAAAGGTTGCGGGCCAGAAGGTTCGCAAGCTGCTTTCATCGCTTACGAAACGGCGAATAATAGCGGTACTGGTTGGTGCTGCTACCACCTGCCTGATACAATCCAGCTCGGCAACGACCGTAATGATAATTGGTTTTGTTAATGCGTCTTTGCTGTCTCTAAAGCAGGCGTTGTGCGTTGTTCTTGGAGCCAATATTGGAACAACCTTTACTGGCTGGCTGGTCTCGGCTCTGGGGGTGTTCAAGATTACGACTTATTCATTGCCGGCTGTGGGTATAGGAGTTCTGATGCAAATGCTCGGCAAGACGCAGAAGATTCGCAACATCGGCCAGATACTTCTTGGCTTCGGTATCTTGTTTACCGGCATATATTTTATGAAAAGCGGGTTTAGCCCGCTGCAAGACAGCCAACGTGTACAGGAAGCTCTGATATGGCTGGGACAAAATCCGCTTCTGGCGGTTTTGGCCGGTGCTATCTTTACGATGCTGCTGCAAAGCAGTTCGGCTACCATAGCAATGATTCAGATACTCGCATATAACGGCGCATTCGGCAGCGATTGGTCAGTGGCATTACGAGTTGCAATACCATTTATACTTGGCGATAACATTGGTACGACGATTACGGCCGAAATTGCGGCGATTCGTACTTCTGTAGCTGCGCGACGAACAGCTCACGGCCATACGTTATTTAATGTTATCGGCGTGCTTTATATGCTGCCGCTGGTCTGGGTCGGATTATTCGACAAAATCGTCGTATTGATTACGCCACTCGGACTCTCGAAAGGCACAATTATGGTCCACATCGCTGTTGCACACAGCGCATTTAACGTGTTCAATACGCTTGTGTTCTTGCCGCTTATTGACTGGCTCGAAGCAATAGTGGTCAAAATCACTCCCGCCAGGGCCAAGGATGCTATCGCAAAGCCGGTCGTCCTGGAAGAACATCTGCTCGAGACACCAGTGATTGCGATCGACCAGGCGAGACGGGCAATCTTGCGGATGGCAGAGGCGGCAAAACAGGCCGTCAACCAGGCCATTGAAGGCCTTGACGAAAATGACAGAAAAAAACTCGAATTAACACTGGAAACAGAAGATGCCGTCGATAATTTCCAGTATGAAATCACATCCTATCTCGCTGCGCTTTCGAAGAAAGAGCTTTCCGATGAGTTAGCGGTGGAGTTGCCGGTGCTTTTGCATACAATTAACGACCTCGAACGTGTCAGCGACCACGCCGTTAATATCACCGAAATTGCCGAGCGTAAAATTGAGCAGAGAATATCTTTCAGCGATTCTGCGCGAACTGAAACCGCTCAATTGAAAAATGAAGCCAATCAAATGCTCGACTATATCATAGCAGCTCTGGAGAACAACGATATTGAGGCGGCGAAATCAGCACTGGTCAATGAGGACAACCTTAATAGGATGCAGATGGATTTTCGTCGCAGCCATGTTCAGCGTATGACCGATGGGGTTTGCTCGCCGCAGGCGGGTCTGATATTTATCGACCTGGTTGATAATATCGAAAAGATCGGCGACCACCTCACTAACATCGCGCAGGCGGTAATAGGCGGGCTGCGATGGGATGGAGTCGAGGCGAAAATTTCTCCCGGTTCCTAATCAGTCGGTAAAGATAGCCGCTCAAAAGGCAAAAGACTCAGAAAATATCCGGTCTTTATATTGCCATTTTGGCAAGATGAAGGTACAATTGCTGATATGAAAAGTGCATTTGGGAAATTTGCAATTATTTTGCCGTGTTTGTTGTTGTTGGGTGCATCGGCCCTGACAGTGGAGCCGAACGATGCCGGTGCAGATTTGCCGACCGTAAAAGCAGCGGTAATTATCTGTAAGGGCGACATTGACGATGGACTCTATAAATCCATCCAACGCAGAACGCAGATGGCACTCGATTACGGGGTAGAATATTTAATCTATGAAATAGGCACGTACGGCGGACTTTTAGATTCGGCTGATGATATATCGAAGTACCTTATACTCGAGGTCGGCAAAAAGGCGCACACGGTCGCCTATATAACGACCGAAGCGATATCGGCGGGCGCAATGATAAGCGTCTCCTGCCAGGATATAATAATGCTTGAGAATACTACGATAGGCGATTGCGCTCCCATTGCGCTTGGCACCCAACTCGAAGGCGTGGAGCGGGAGAAAGTCGAGAGCTTTACCCGTGCGGCCTTTGACCGGGCGGCAGAAGCAAACGGTTATCCCCAGGCACTGCTGCGGGCGATGGTGACGATGCAGATTGAGGTTTACAGGGTTAAGAATATCGAAACGGGAGAGTATGAGTTTTTTGAGAGCGCCCTTTTGCCCAAGGACCCAAACGAGTATGACCTGGACAATAAAGAGTTAGTTGTCCCCAATGACAGGCTCTTAACGCTAACGGCCTCCGACGCTTATGAATACGGCATAGCAAGGGCGGTTGTCAAAGACAGGGCAGGTGCGCTTGACTATTTGGCCGAGCGCGACGACGTAACTTTTGCCGGCGAGCCGATGGTGCTTGAAACCACCTGGTCGGAAGAGATGGTGCGCTGGCTAAATTCCCCGGCAGTAATGGCCGTACTTGTTATGCTGGCGTTGTTAGGTGTTTATATTGAATTTAACACGCCGGGTGTCGGCCTGCCGGGGCTGGCGGCGGTTATATGCTTTGCAATCATAATTGGCAGCAAATACCTTGTGGGATTAGCTAACTGGGTGGAAGTGGCGTTATTTGTTGTGGGCGTGCTGTTGCTGATGGTTGAAATTTTCGTGCTGCCCGGCTTTGGCATCGCGGGCTTTTCAGGGATAATGTGCATATTACTGGGCTTATTCGGTATGCTCATCAAAAATCCGCCGGACAGATTACCCTGGCCCGAAAGTGATATCGCCTGGGCTGATTTTACATGGGGAGTCGTGGGTTTATCCAGTGGCTTCATAGGATTTGTTGTTCTGGCGTGGCTGTTGACAAAATATCTGCCTAAATTCCAGTTCCTCAGCGGACTGATACTTGTACCAGCGGTGGCAAAGCGGGGCACCGAATTTGAGGTCAGTATGACCATTCCGCCTGAAAGTGAAACGGTAAGCGTAAACGTAGGAGACCTCGGTGAGGTGGTTTCAATACTAAGGCCCACAGGAAAGGCGAAGTTCGGCGATGCAATAGTGGATTGCGTAGCTGAAGGGGAGTTCCTTGACAAAGGCACTAAAGTGGAGATAATTGAAATTCACGGCAACAGGGTTATAGTCAAAGCAGTGGAAGATTAGCCACGAAGACACAGGGTATCAGAGGAGCAGGGTATCCGGTAGTTCGTGCTTTGGTGGCAGAAATTAGAAGGGTAAGCTGATGGGTTGGTGGCTTTTTTTTGCGATTTTTCTGTATTTTGCGTGTGCGGCTTTGATAATAGCAGAAGTATTTATACCGAGCGGCGGTTTGATAAGCATCTTCGCACTTGTCTGCCTGATTGGCGGGCTGATGATATTTTTCCATCACAGCGCTACGGCCGGCTGGGTAGGGGTCATCATTGCCGTTATAATGATACCCACGGTTTTGATAATCGCCTACAAAATATTTCCTAAAAGCCGATTCGGCAAAAGCGTTACGCTGGCGCCTCCAGAACGCCAGCAGGGCGATGCAATACCCGATACACCCGAGCTCAAAGAGATGCTTGGTGCCGTTGGGGTCGTCCAGACGCCGCTGCGGCCGGTGGGAATGTGCGATTTTTCAGGACAAAGGGTTGAATGTGTAGCCGAAAGCGGTTATGTTGATAAGGGCAAATCGGTCAAGGTTATCAATGTGGAAAGCACACAACTAACCGTGCGTGTAATAGAAGAGGGCCCCCGCAGAGCGGGAACCCAAACTTAATGAAAGGGCAGAAATATGTATAACTTAACAAATACAATCCTGGCGGCGGGTGAACCTGTTAAAGTCATCGGGACGGCAATTTTGGTCATCCTTATCCTTGTGGTGGCAGTGTTCTTCCTACTGTTTTTGAAGTTTTTCCGGCTGTGGCTGCAGGCCAGATTATCGCGAGCTGACGTCAAATTTTCCGAGCTTATTGGGATGTGGCTGAGAAAGGTCGATACGAGGACCATAGTTATAAGCAAAATAACGGCAGTCCAGGCGGGCCTGACGGTAACTACACGGGATTTGGAGAGCCATTTTTTAGCCGGCGGGCGGGTCCCCAACGTCGTGCGTGCGCTGATTGCTGCCAACAGAGCGAACATTGATTTGGGCTTGAAAACAGCTACGGCAATCGACTTGGCAGGCCGTGATATCCTCGAAGCGGTCCAGACGAGCGTTAACCCGAAGGTGATTGATTGCCCCGACCCAACGAAGGGCAGAGACACTATCGATGCTGTTGCCCAGGATGGCATCCAGTTAAAGGCAAAGGCCCGCGTAACCGTCCGCGCCAATATCGAACGGCTCATCGGTGGTGCAACCCAGGAAACAATTATCGCGCGTGTAGGCGAAGGAATTGTTACGACAATCGGCAGCGCCATAACATACAAATCCGTTTTAGAGAACCCTGACAATATTTCCAAGTCGGTTTTAGCCAAGGGACTCGACGCAGGAACGGCTTTTGAGATTTTATCTATTGATATCGCCGACGTCGATGTAGGTGATAATATCGGCGCCAAACTTCAGGCCGCCCAGGCCGAGGCGGATATGCGCAGAGCAAAGGCCGAGGCGGAAAAACGCAGGGCTATGGCATTCGCCCGCGAGCAGGAAATGAGGGCCCTGGTGGTAGAAAACGAATCAAAGGTGCCGCTGGCAATGGCCGAAGCCTTCAAGAAGGGCAACCTCGGCGTTATGGATTATTATCGTATGAAAAACATTATGGCTGATACCAATATGCGGGGCTCAATCGCAAGACGCAAGAAGAAAGAGTAATCTCGATTTTAGATACTTGATGCTCGATACTCGGTGACTTTCGTGGTCAAAAATAAAAAATATGAATGAACTTTTGGCTCAAATAGTTCCGGCTGCCCGAAACAGCAATGATGATAGGGGCTGGATGAACATCCTGGTGCTCGTGTTGCTGGCGGTTTTCTATGGGCTGGGCAGTATCTTAAAAGCAAAATCAAAGAAGGTTGAACAGCAGGGCGAGGAGCAATTGCCGCGTAAGCCGGCACGTAAACCGCCTGGTGTAGCGAGGGGCTTAGAGAAACGATTCGTTCAGCGACCTGGCCGAGCTACCGGCCCTGCGCAACGCCGGAAGGTTATGCGTCCACAGCCAGTTGTCCCGAGGTTTGCCGCCGAAGTCGAAGAAGCAATCCGGCTTCCCACCCTGGAACCGCTGGAAGTATCGAAATTATCGCCATTAGGTCTGCCGGAAGAGGCGGGGGAAGTAGTTATTGAAGAGCCACTGCTCGATTATGCCGATGCCGATGAGCTAACAAGGGCGATTCTGCATTATGAAATTTTAGGCAGACCTTTGTCACTGCGTGGCCCCGGTGAACAGATTATCGGACTTTGACTCCCACACATTGACTTACTACGCAGAGCAATAAATAATTTACATCTTAACCCTATTAAAGAACATAAATGCTTTTCTGCAAAAACCACGGCCAAGCATTTATAGAGCAACTGACTTCAAGACTTCTTTCACGAGGTAAGTAAATGAGTATGGTTTATTCTCAGGTACCAACTTTATGGGACATCGATACCAGCTATCGATTATTATATCATGGGAGTCTCCTGCCACCATCTCATACTTCTTCACATATTCAACAGTTTCTCTGAAAAACAGCTCATCAGTCATCTGAGAGGTTTTTCTGCCGGAGGATGTGTTAAATAATACCCCAAACCTCATTCCATAGGTTTCAACAACGTTTTCCAGAGCTTTAAGCTTTCCCCAACCATCAAGCTTATCTGTGTTTGCATTGTCGTATGGGTAGTCGGCATGGAAGTATTCAAGTCTCTCACCGACCTGTTCCAGTTTCGTGATAAAATGTCCTAATATTTCAGGTAAGTCACCACATGTTTTCCCTGGATAATGCGATGGGTACTCTCTAACCGTGTACCATCCGGCAGCACCGACGTATCCTATTTTGACACTTGGAAAACCTTTTCTCACCGCCCTGGTGAAGTCTACCAGTGCGGAGACAGCTTGCTCTACCGTGTACTGGGTTTTATTATTCGGTCTACCCGTTGTCAACGTATGGCGGAAGGCATTACTTATTGTAAAATATTCGACTTTACCCCCAAGCTCTTCAATTCGCGTTAATAGACTTATTAATCCCTTAGATTGCTCCTCAACCGGCTGGTCCCACATACCAGCTTTTGTCACAGCTATTGAAATATTTGCTTCTTTGAGTGTATTAACCGCCTTTGCAAGAGTTTCGGAGGGTACAAATAAAGGGTCAATTTCTCTTGTGGCGAACTCAAAGACATCGATATTGTTTTTTACAGTCTCCCAATGGGCGGACTCAAACAACTCTTCGATTCTTTCTCTAACAAATTCCTCACCTTTTGCGTTCACAATATTTGGATTTATCCAAATCTGCCGATTTGATTTACCTTTACCGTTTGTTTGATGTCGTTTTTTAGAATCCTCGGCCAACAGCTTATAGCTGACCGGCATTGGCGCCATCACAACGGCCAAAGCCGCAGAGCGTTTGAGGAACTCTCTCCTGTCTGTAATTTCAATTTCATAATCTGTCCACATATTGTTCATATATCATACCAAAAATTCTTGTGATAGTTCAGACCTTTGGGGCTTGAGGAGTGTATCCACATAAACAACGTCCCATAATATATGTTATGTTTCATTGGGTGTTGTTTTTGAGCCAAATAGCACATAGGTGAGGTTTTTCAGGTTTTGGTGGATTTTTTCTTATTATGAAGCACCCTGCATCAACAACAACCTTCACTCAATCTCTACGGGGGTTTATTGCCTGATTGGCTGTATCCGAAAGATTATCCCACATAGCAGTCGCTCTGTCTAACAGGCCTAAATTTTGTAGGACTATCGAAATGTTGACGGCAGCATCCGCAGAGGTGAAATTGTTTTCCAGTAAACGGTCAAGGTTGATAAGCGACGATGCGAACATAACCGGCTCGCAATAAAGCAAGGCTGTTTTGTAGTGCAGTTCGAGGGTATCCTTGTCAAGATACCGTGGCCCAATTAGCTGCTCGAGCGCAGCTTGTTTCCGGTTTGTTTCAAATAGACAGACCGCCAGTTTGCTTCTGGCTCTTGTGTAGGTTGGGTTTATCTCTAAAGCAGTTCGAAATGCTTGAATAGCCTCATTTGGCCTGCCTATGCTCATCATTAAGACGCCAAGTCTGTAGTGTAAATCCGGGTTTTGCGGGCGCTGGCTAATTTGCTGCTGGTGTGATTGAATTACCGCCGCCATTAGCCTGTTTGGCTCATCGGCATTGTGGGAGCTGAAAGTGTCCCCGAAACCGGCCTTGAATTGTAATGTGGCTGCTTCGGCAAATAACAGGGAACTATTTGGTTGAATTGCCGCTGCCAGCGATAATGTGGCGAGGGCATCTGATAGCTTGCCGGCTGATTTCTGGGCGATTACCAGGCCGATATACGCATCAACTATCCGGTCATTTATCTCGGCCGCCCTGTTGAATTGCTGTGCGGCAAGCTGCTCGGCGTGCATCTGCAGATATTGCGTGCCAAGTTTTATGGCTGCCTCGAGAAAATCCGGACAAATACGAAGCGCTTGCTGGTATTGTGAAACTGCTTCGGCATCGGCGCCTAACATACCGAGGACATCGGCCTGTTTCACAATCAACTCTGCCCTTTCGGGCTGCTCGGCCAATAACTGCTCGAGCTGCTCGGCAGCCTGGTGGAGCCTGCCATCGGCAATTAGCTGATATATATCATCATCTTCGGCCTGGAAATTATCCGGATGTATTAGAATTGCGGTGTGAAATGTTTCAATAGCCCTGGCATATCCGGCGGTCGCAATATACAGATGCCCAAGGAGCACGAGCGTTGGTATGTCATCCGGGTATTCATCTTTTAACAGCTCATATTCCTGTATGGTTTTTTCCAGTTGACTATTCTTAAAATAAATGGCAGCGAGTCGCTGAGCCGGCAGCTGCAAATGGCTCTTAAACTTCAGGCAATCCTGATAGAATTCTACAGCTTGGGATTCTTTGCCCAGTCGCTCGTAACAATGCCCGAGGGCATAAAGAGCCATCGTATTATACGGCTGGCGCATATAGACCGAGTTTAATTCTTCGATAGCATTGTGCAATTGATTCTTTGACAGACATATTGCTGCCGCTGCCAGCCGGCCGTGTATGCAGGAAGGATTTTCAAAAAGATACAATCTTAGCTGCTTCTGGGCCGCCTCCGTTTTTCTATTGGCCATCAGCTCGATGATTTTATCTAATTGCTGTTCCTGCGTAGTTTCGCCATCGTGTCCCCAGAGGCCACCTGTGGAACTTGCGAACTGGCGGTTGTTAACCACATTCAACCAGTGCCATATCAAATCGGCCGTATCGATTGCTATCGCCCTGCCGAGGATTTCCAGCAGTCTACTCATACACCCTCCACTAAATCAATTGATTATTGTTCTCTTTACCCTCCCTGTGTTCTCTATGCTCTCTATGCTATTAAAAGGTATCGACAATAGGCAGAGCCGTGTTAATCACTGTTGTCGCAAATAGTTACTTGGGTTGGCATTTTGTCTTTTCGTTGTGGCGATTGTGTGTGATGTAGGGATTGTTGCGATTCTAAAGACAGGTTTCCGGACTTTGCCACCCCCCTGCCGCATATATACCATTTAGTTTTTTACCGCTGAGCTCGTGGAGACCGCTGAGGAATTCAAATATCAAAAATCAAAGAGCAAAATTACAAATCAAAATTCAAAAATTCCACAAATTCAAACCATTTTAATAGCGATGGTATGAACAATTCTTAAGCTGATGGGGCTGTTAAATTTTTTGTTTTCATTCATAATTCTTCTCCTAATCTGATTTTGCGATTTGTGCCTCTTTTTCTATCTCGGCCAAGTACGCTAATGTGCGTTCGAGCTTGTCGCTTAGGTGTTTCAATTTCAGCATAGTTTTAACCCGTGTTAACAGTTCGAGCTTGTTGACGGGCTTGCTTAGAAAATCGTCTGTGCCCACATCAATTGCACGTTCGATGTCACCGAACTCATTAAGTGCGGTTACCATAATTACCGGGATGTCGCAGGTATGCGGGTCGTTTTTTATTCTCTTGCAGACTTCAAAGCCGCTCATTTTAGGCATCATCACATCCAGCAAAATCAAATCGGGCGCACTTTTAGCTATAATCTCCAGCGCCTGCGGCCCATCATAAGCAGGGACGGTCTCGCAGTCCAAATCCTCAAGATATGCCTGCAGCAATTCAAGATTTTGGTGATTATCATCAACAACCAGCACCATCGGCGTTTTTTCTTGCTCTTTTTCTGCTCTTTTTCGCTTCATAAGAAATTGCTCCTGTTATTTTTTTTGCCACCAAGACACAAAGACACTAAGAATCAGTTGTTATATTCCTTTTAAACATTTAATTACTTTGTGACTTCGTGTCTTCGCGGCTAATTTTCAACTTTTTTAAGATTGCCGAGCAAAAGGCCGGCAAATCGTCCGGCTTGCGTGAGGTAATCAAATTGCCGTCCACGACACATTCGGCATCTACATACTCGGCGCCGGCGTTTTTGATATCGTCTTTGATTGCCATAAAACAGGTCGCCTTTTTGCCCTTGTACACTTGTGTGCTGCAGAGCAGCCATCCGCCGTGACAGATAGCGGCTATAACCTTGTCCGCATTTACCATATCGTTTGCAAACTTTATAACGTCAGCGTTTCTTCGCATAAAATCCGGCGCAAATCCACCGGGCACAATCATACAATCATAATCGTCGGCACTGGCCTGTTTAGCCGAAATATCCGAGACGCAGGGGTAGCCTTCTGTTGAATGATATTCTTTTTTTGCCTCGGCTGCAACGAAATTAACCTTCAGGCCGGCTTCGGCGAGCCGATAATAAGGGAACCAAACCTCAAGAACCTGGTACATCTCATCAACCATTAAAGCTACCTTTTTCGCTGGCATTTTTTAGTACTCCTTTTCACTATCACTGAAACTTTCGATAAACTGTCGGACTTCCGGCTTGATATATACTTTCTCAATATCCACCAACTTTGAGACCGCTTCAGCACAAATCGCCGCCACCACAACTGATTGAGCCTGCGTGTCCACGAAGAAGATTTCCTGGCCTTTTATGGTGCAAAGCCCCCCGCCGCTTCCGCCGAGCGGCTCTCTGCGGATTGCAACGCTGTTTGACTCCAGCAATGCTAAAAGCTCTTCTAAAATCCTCTGTTCGTTCATTAATCGTACTGCGTATTGCGTATATTGCATTGTGATGTCGAGATTCTTCGCTCCACTTCGTTTCGCTCAGAATGACAGTGTAATGTTTTTCGTATTGCGTATATCATCGTTTAAGGAAAATCACATCAAAAGTCGATATAGATACTTGTAGCCTAATACGAAATACGATATACGAATTTTATAGCAGGAGCAGAGAGTTGACAAGCATTATCGAAAAACGTCGTTCTTTGCATAAACATCTGGCATCCGAGCAGGAGCAGAATAATGCCTTGAAATCGCAGATTAGCCAGCTACAGGCCCTTGTCAACATCGGGACAGCGACGTGTATGATAGCCCACGAAATCAATAATCTGCTTGCACCGCTGGCCAGCTATGCGACACTTGCGCTCAGCAACCCCGACGATAAGGCCCTGGTCGAAAAGGCGCTTCAAAAGACAGCGCGAAATTGCGAGCGTGCCTCGAAAATCATGGAAAGTATGCTCGCTTTGGCAAACGGCGAGGCGCAAGAGAAGAAGAACAGCCGGCTAATCATTTTGGTCGAGGAAATCTTTAACTGCCTGTGCCGGGATTTTGCAAAAGATGGTATAACTGTGGAAATGCGGATTCCTGAGGATTTGACCGTCCGGGCTGTGCCCGTGCAGATTCAACAAGTTTTAATGAACCTGATTCTCAATGCCCGCGATGCAATGCTGGCAAGCGGCGGTATTCTGACCATCAAGGCCCGGGACAGTACCGATGAAGTTCAGATAGAGGTTAGCGACACGGGCTGTGGAGTTGAACCAGCAGACCTGAAGAACATCTTTGAATCGTTTTTCACTACGAAATCAGACGAGAAATCACCATCCCAACACTTAGGCTCCGGACTTGGGCTTGCTTTTTGCAAAAAAATAGTAGATGCACATGGAGGTAGCATTTCGGTCGAATCCGAACCGGCCAGGGGAAGCACATTTAAGATAACCCTACCCAAACCCTAATTGCCAACTCTCACACCATTAAAAAAATTCACCAAGGCAATCTGATAGACTATGTATGAGACCAGAAGGAATATATCAAAAATTAGAATGCAAAAATCAAAATCACATATTAAAATGCAAAATGGAAATATCATTGCGAGCCTGAACAAGGTGAGGGTGTGGCAATCTCTGACTTGCGAATGGTCGAGATTGCTTTCCGGCATTGCCTGTTGGCAATGACGGACTCCTCGCAATGACACTTTGTGCCATTTTTTAATTTCGATTCGTAATTTTGATATTTGATTTTATGTGCAAGACTCGAAATATAATGTCTTTTATTATTTATGCAAAGTCCAATAGGTAATAGCTGATGGTGGCGCAGGTTTTGCAAAATATTGGCCCTGTTATTTCGATGTTATTGCTGCTTGTTTGTTCTGCTTTCTTTTCAGGTGTCGAAACGGCATTTTTCAATCTCTCACGCAGGCAAATCAAGCTGCTTCAAAAATCCAGGCACAAACTGCAAAACCTTGCGGCAAAGTTACTGGACAGGCCGAGGCAATTGCTCAGCTGCCTTTTGTTTGGGAATATGACGGTCAATGTTCTTTTCTACGCTATCGCCAGTGTCGTTACGGTCAGAGTCGGGCGGCAAGTCGGCCTGACGACCGCAGCAATTACCGCCTGCATCAGCTTTGCTGTGCTGGTGCTTTTCGGGGAAATACTGCCTAAGTCGCTGGCCTACGCAAATTCGAGGTCGGTCAGTGTCACCGCCGCCCTACCTGTCTTTTTATGTCTGAAGATTTTTGCGCCTCTGCAATTTGTCTTCAGGTTTTTGATAGTAGAGCCGGCCCTTCGGCTGATTTTAGGACCGCCCAAACCTGCTAAAGCAATAACCACAGGGGAATTCAGAACGCTGATTGAACAAGTGCGAAAACGCGGACTGATTACCGCCGACGAAAATAAAGTCCTGACCGAGATTATCGAGCTTGGCTTTCTCAAAGTCCGCGATTGTTTGCAGCCACGCGTGGATATGATTACCTGTTCAGTTACGGACTCTCCACGAGCAGCTCGTAAGAAGATGGCAAGGAATCACCTGACAAAATTGCCCGTTTATGTCAGGTCAATAGATAATATAGTCGGCCTGGTACACCTGCGTCAGTTACTGCTTCGGCCAAATACATCACTGGATAAACTTGTTCAGCAGGTCAATTTTGTCCCGGAACAAAAGACAATCGAATCTCTGCTGGAATTTTTCCGCAGGACTGGTACCGATACCGCAATAGTGGTTGACGAATATGGGGGCATCGCAGGTTCGGTCCGTCTGGAGGATATCGCCGAGGAGCTGCTCGGGCCAATTGAGATTACAGAGGGCATCGAAGCTATCGAGCAGATAGGACCTCTAAAATATCGACTGGCGGGCAACTTGGCCATTCACGACTGGGCTGCGAGTTTCGGTATCGCCCCGGCCGAGACCGGATTATCTACAATCGGCGGCCTCGTAACCGCCCTTCTGGGCAAAATACCCAAAAGTGGTGACATCGCTCGCCTGAAAAACTTAAAGTTCACTGTTGAACGAGTGCGAAAGAGGCGAATCGAAACCTTAATATTAACCCTTGAGCTGATTCCGACTAATGGTCAATAGGATAATCTTAATATTGGTAGCTGTCTTTTCCGTTGTTCTCTCCGGTCTTTTCTCCGGGGCTGAAACAGGTATGTACCAGTTGAGCCGGCTTCGCTTACGACTCGGTATTGAAAAAAGGCGACTGTCATCCGTCATCCTTGGTAAGTGTGTATGTGACAGCTACGCCCTGCTTCTTTCGATGTTGATTGGCACAAACCTCGCAAACTATCTTGTTACGAGTATTGTTACTTACATATTGCTGAGCCAGGTCGAGGCTGCACACATCGCCGAACTATGCGCAATGTTCATAACGGCACCGATATTATTTGTATTTGGCGAGCTGATTCCCAAGAATATTTTCTTTTATCGTGCCGATTATCTAATGCCCTTCTTCGCACCTGTTTTATTCGCATTCCATAAACTCTTTACCTTCTCCGGAATAGTGCCCCTGCTTAAAAATTTAGCCCATATTTTTGCCAAATTGATGGGCTCACCCACTTTTGTTAAAACGGCAATAACTGCTGTCCGCTCACCCCATCTGAAGGCAATTATCCGCGAAACACAGGAGGAAGACATTCTCAGTCCCGTTCAGGCCGACATCATAAACCGCCTGGCGGCTATCTCGCATCTGGGTATAAGCTCCGTGATGACGCCAATTAACAAAGTTCGAACGGTCGATGCAAATTCTGATAGAGAAGCGCTTTTGAAGAAATTAAAAAAATATGCCTTTACTCGCCTGCCTGTCGTGGACCGTCGGCCCGGAAATATCATCGGCTTTATAAACATTTACGAGGCATTAAGCTCAACAGAGCAGCTCAGGGACTTACATAATTTCATAAAGCCGATACGAAAACTTCCCGCAAACACTATTGTCTCTGATGCAATAAATATTATGCAGAGTGAAAACCAAAAAATCGTTCTGGTTACGGGAATCATCCGCGCCGGCCAGGAAAGGCCCATCGGCATCGTAACTATGAAGGATTTGGTCGAGGAGCTGCTCGGCGAATTAGCCGAATGGTAACTTTGTCTATTGGCTATCTATAATTGCTTTTGCTATGTCATTGATTGTCGCACGTGTCTGGCCGTTGGTGTTGTTTGCCAGAATGGAAAATATATAATTGTCCCCCCCACTGCTGCATATTCCTGAGAACGTCTTGACACCATTTATATATCCGGTCTTGCCGGAAATTTTGCCTTTGTACCTTTGTTCTTTGAAATACTTGGCAATTGTCCCATCCACCCCCCCTACCGCAAGCGAATCCTTATAGAGCTTCCAATTCTTGCCTTTATAGATGCTCAATAGTACCTTTGTTATGGCGTTTGCACTGAGTTTATTTTTCCTGCTCAAACCCCTGCCGTCATCGATATGAAATTCTTTTTCCTCAATACCAAGCTCCAAAAGATACTGCGAAATTTCTTCCTGCCCCCCTGCCCAACTGCCGTTTTTCCTCCCCGGCTGACTATTGGCGGCGATGGTCTTAAGTAAGGCCCCGGCCGCCAATCCGAAACTGTCCTTATTACAGCGAGCCAGGCAGTCCGCCATTGGGGTGGTGTATTCGGCAAGCTCTCTGAAATTGGAATTCTGGGCCACTGCTTTTTCGATGAGTTGGCCTTGTGTATTTATCCCTGCCTTGGCCAGATTCTCCGCTAACAAAAACCCAAAAAATGCAGCAGGTCTTTCAATCGCAACGGCAAACGGCCCCACCTCACTCTTACATTTTCCGTGGACGACAATCCTATTGGGCTCGGCCTGGCGATAAGAACCCACGGCACTGCTGCCTTTTGATATTGGTACGACCTTATTGATGATTTCTATAAAGCTGGTTTGCGGCTCAATAAGGACAGCCACTTTGCCGCTGGTAGTTTTCGTAATAACGTCTATACAATTGCCGTTGAAATTCAGACCGCTCACTTCACAGGCGTACCAGCGGTTCAGCTCTTCCCTCGGCCAGTTCGGATGGGCCCGCTGGTCGTCAAATATGCTGCTATCAACGATAATATCCTTGATGCTTGTGATGTTATTCTTTTTCAACAGTGCCGTTATATCTTCAAATATCCAGCCGGCCTCTCGGCCATATTTAGCGTCCGTAACTTCATCACCCAATAATGGGTCACCACTTCCTATTACAACCAGCGTATCGGCGCAAAGGCCGACCTTTGTTTTATATTCGTAATCCGGGCCTAAGTATTTTAGTGCGGCCGCACTGACGATTATTTTCATATTTGAAGCGGGCACGAGCGCCCTATTTGCGTTATGGCTATACACCGTCTTGCCGGAATCGGCCTTTATGATATGAATGGAAAACTGAACATTTTTCTGCAGCGATTGGCTTAGGTGGGCGTTAATTCGTTTTGCCAGGTCCGCTGGAGCGACACCGACAAGGCAAACGCTAAATACCGCTGCAACCAATAATTTTTTCATTCGAGCTTTCATAGCACGGCAATTTATTAGCATAAATATTTACATAATTCAAGCAGGAACCCTATCTGTGACAGGATTGTTAGGAGATATCCTGTTGACCTGCTTCAATTCTGGCTTACCTTATGGCTGGCCCGCCCTACTGCTCTTGATGACCGGCAGGCAAGGTACGACGGGCTACGTCTCGCATTTGGCCCATCTGCGATAGATACGGCTGGAGGCGAAAGCTGTAGCTGTATGGCCTGGCCGGCAGAGTGTACTCCTTGTGCGGACGGG
>Ga0114919_10001816_pt1 | contig 17133 bp, 20 predicted proteins | sample BlataG_FD_88682 | JGI IMG/M metagenome (GOLD analysis project Ga0114919, IMG submission 88682) | Deep subsurface microbial communities from Black Sea to uncover new lineages of life (NeLLi) - Black_00105 metaG | ecosystem: Environmental > Aquatic > Marine > Oceanic > Sediment | place: Atlantic... | reverse complement strand
GAAAGAGATCTCAGCAGATTTTTTGAATCTCTCAAGTGCTGTTTCATACTCTTTAAGCATGAAACTGCATTCGCCCGCTTTGAACATCATGTTCGAAGCGTCGAAGAAGTTGCTTTTCTTTTCGTAGAGTTCCGAAGATTGCAAGAACTTGTCAGCGGCATCTTCGTATTTTTCGATGTCGTATAGGGTCGTGGCTTCTTTGTGAAGTTTGATAGGGTCTTGTTTTTCAATACTCAACAGTTCTTCACCTGCAACTTCATATTCAATTGCCCCCGAATTGCTTTTAATGTTTTTCTACATCTCATATGCACGTCGCAATTCAAAAATGGTGTCCACTACTCACTCGGCAAACCCTTCCTTTTTCAGCTTCCAAGAAACAAATGCGACATACGCAAAGTCCGATAGTCGGTTTGTTTCCCCCTTTCGGGCTTATTGCTAAGTGGATGAAAGGCACAAGGCTCGGATTGAACCTTTTAATCGTGCCCGCTACATCTTCCCAAAATATCATCCATCATATGCATGCATGCATACTCTAGCACTTTCAAATCTGCTTTATCGTAAATTGCCTTCAACATCTTGATTCCACACGGAGTAAGGAGGAGTATTTGCTCACTTTGGCAGATGGCTAACTCTTTCAGAATTGCTCATAGCAGAAGCTATTATGAGAACTACAGCTAAGAATAAGAATACAATAAAATATTCCCCGAAACTGAATTTATAGGCTGCAGACGTCCAAGCCAACATCATAAAGAGAAAGCCAACCAGCCCTATGATTTTCTCTACGAGCCGCCAAGATGAAGGGGTAGAATGAACTTCCGACTTGTATACAAGAAGCAGTGATACTCCAAGAAGAATCAAACCTACAATTCCACTGATGCCTAATGGTAAGCCTAAATGTATTCTACAACTATGCAGATAATAAGGAAATATCCAAAGAAGCAAGATTGCTAGAAAACTCAACAAGAATCCTAAAATCTCCAGTGACAGAGCAATTCTCCGAGAAACTATGTCAATTATCCCCTTATGACAAGGTATGCGCTCTGTTTTTTATGAGTTGTGTTGGTTTTTAAGTTTTAGCTCTCTCTCAGCTCTAGCTACTCTAATGCATGCATGCTTAACATCAGAGGGTTATAAAGGATTTTTGGCTTTCCCAAGTTATCTTAAGGAAGAAATATACCTGTCACAGTATAGATATTTCGGAGATAGACAATGATCAGTCAGGATCTCAAGAGTACTATTCTGGAATTTCAGAGGAAAGAAATTACAGAACATGAAGCCTATCGAATGCATGCATGCTCGTGGAATTAAGGTCTTAGAAATGAGCGAAGCTGAATTAAGGGCGATTCGTCGCAGGAAAATCAAAGAACTCCAGAGGAACTTCGCAAACAAGCAGACTGAAGAACAAACAGATAAAGTTAATGATGACGAAGTCCTAAATCAGATTTTTTGTGGGAGAGCTTGGGAAGTATTCAATACAGGCAGCTATCAGTACCCGCGAATTATGTTGAAGGTTAAGCAAACCTTGGTGCAATTAGCTCTGTCTGGCAAACTGAAAGAGGTAACTGGAGAGCAGCTATACCGTTTTCTCCGAAACCTTGGATTACGTGTAAGAATGAAAACATCAATTAGCTTTGCCAAACATGGCAAACTCAAGTCTCTAAGTGAGAAAATCAAAGATGATCTAAAACTCTAATGCGCGCACGCATGTAAACTGTCATACATTGTATGTTTTTTGTACTTTTAAACAGAGCTATAAACCGTAATGTGAGAAAATACTTTCCATCACCTATCAATGTTGGAGGTCTTGGTGTGAGGACATTTCCCAAGGGACATTTTTCCTACACAGGTTCTGCGCTTGGCAAGGGTTCCACAAGTCTATCGAACAGAATCTCAAGACATCTGAGAGATGAAAAGGCGAATCGATGGCATATCGATTTTTTATTGGGCGCGAAAAGCAGTCAAGTAGAAGCCGTGTTCATAATACCAAGTGAGAAAAGACTGGAGTGCGAACTTAACCAACTTCTAAGAATCCGATTGAAGGCGAAGGTTGTTGTACCGAGCTTCGGTGCATCAGATTGCCATAAAAGGTGCGGGAGTCATCTACTTTTCTTCCCCAAAACTATGAGGAAAGCTTCTCTGATTGGAGATATCGCTAAGACTCTATCCTTGGCAGATAACTGCTTCTCTATTTATCTGATGAACGCTCACAGCTAAGCTATGTGAAGGATCTTATTTCTAGGAAGAGAAATTATTCGTTCAGAGACCAAAGATAAAGATTCCTTTGAGTGTCGAGTTCTCTCCTAAGAATTCCACCTTCCACCTCGACCAGTACTAGTTCAGCAGTCGCATCAACGATACATTTGTCTAGCAAGTGCCCTCCAAAGGCATTGCCTTTGCAGTCGCTGACCACTATATGTCCATGGACAACAATTTCAGAGTGCCTCTTTGTAGAGATGTTACCTGTGCAAGAAACTATCTCAAGTGGACCACTCTTCTCAATTGGCAGATATTTCCCTTCCTTGTAGAAGCCAAGAACGGCTTTCTTCAGCGTTCCTATAAGAAAGAAGAAGCCAGACGTAATGTTATGCTCTCTAGCAGTTAAGGCAACCATCTCAAGAAGATCGTCCTTCTCTGAAAATCGAGCAAAAATAACCCTCTTTACTTTCGACTCTATACTTCTCATTGAAATATCATCGTGATTCCACAACGGTCAGCGCTAAAAACCTTTTGGGGGAAACCTTGCTGAAGCTTTCTTGCCAAGATTCAGACCAGAAAGTCAAACTGAGTTTTAGATTCTCAAAGTCTAAAAGGTGGTGATAAGATAAATGATAATTGACCAAAGCAATCAAGAAATGAAAAGAGGTGTTTACTTTAATTCCGCTAGCACTATACAAAGAGAGGAGTTTCAAACTATGAAACTTAGAGCGAAGATAATTGATTTGAAAGTTGGCAAACGAATGGTTCTATTGCACGAAAAAGATGCTCTGGAAATCGGTGTTCTAGCTCATGATTGGGTAAAAATATCATCTACAAAGTATAAGACAGCAGCTTTCGTGGACACCACACAATCTTATTTGGAGCAAGGCGAAATCGGGATTTTTAAAGATCTCCATGACCAACTGAAAGCAAAAGATGGCGGGACGGTTTCTGTATCTCCAGCACAGCCACCTGAATCAATAAAGTTCATTCACAAACAGATTAAAGGTGAACCTCTGACTAAGGACGAATACTCCAGCATCATAAGAGATGTTGTTGACCACAAGTTGAGCGAGATCCAAATTGCTGCATTTCTTTTAGCAGGAGAATTTCATGGCTCGACCATTGACGAGATTGAGTATTTGACGCGTGCTATGATCGAAGCAGGGAAAGTTATCGACTTTGATAGATCTTGCTATGATAAACATAGTATAGGAGGAGTGCCAGGTAACAAGGTTTCTTTATTGATAGTTCCGATAGTGGCTGCTGCTGGATTGCTTATTCCGAAGACTAGCAGCAGAGCTATAACTAGTTCTTCAGGAACTGCAGACACGATGGAAGTTCTTGCAGATGTTGAGTTTGACATTGATGAACTTAAGAGTATCGCGTTAAAGGCTTCAGGAGCGATAGTTTGGGGTGGAAAGCTGGGAATATCGCCAGCAGATGATTTGTTGATTCGTGTTGAACATCCCTTAAATATTGATCCTGTCGGGCAGATGCTTGCAAGTATTCTTTCCAAGAAACTGTCTGTCGGGGCAGACCATGTTGTTATTGACATTCCAGTTGGAGCTGGAGCCAAAGTCTCAACTATGGAAGAAGCACGAAAGCTTGCTGAGAGTTTTGTAGAGCTAAGCGAACGTTTCAAGATGCACCTTCAGTGCGGCATCACTTATGGAGGGCAACCTGTCGGTCACACTGTAGGTCCTGCCTTGGAAGCAAGAGAGGCATTATTGGCACTACAAGGAAAAGGGCCTGCAAGTCTCGTGGAAAAGGCCACTGCCCTCGCAGGTATACTTCTAGAGATGGGATTCAAAGCCCACCCTGATGAAGGAAAGGACCTCGCCAAGGACATCCTTGCTTCTGGAAAGGCTTTAGAGAAGATGCGAGAGATCATCGAAATCCAAGGTGGTAACCCAAAGGTTCAACCTCAAGACATCAGTATCGGACACGAAACCATTGCGCTTAAAGCACCGTGTGATGGATTCGTGACAAATGTCGACAATGCTGCAATAACAGCTATAGCTAGGGCAGCAGGGGCTCCTCGAGAGAAGGGAGCGGGAATCGAACTACTCTGGAAGAGAGGCTGCAAAATAAAGAAGAACGATGTTTTACTACAGATACATGCTGAACGAAACTCAAAGCTCAACGAAGCCTACACCCTAGCTTTGAAAATGAATCCAATCACGATAGAAGGAATGCTTTTACGAAAGATTCCTAAGTTCACTTGACGGAGAGTAGCTAGTTAGAGAGAGAATACGTTTTTGCGATACTGTAATATGAGTGCATTGACCATATGAAGATCCGTGGATAGGATGGGTATCTTAATAAAGTGGCTGTCCCACTCTGGTTTTCAGATTTCTAATAATGAAACAATAGTCTACGTGGACCTCGAAGAGAACTCTCCAGTCACAAAGAAAGCGGACGTCATTTTGATAACGCATTCCCATTTTGATCATTGTCACCCAGCTAAAGTCAAGGAAGCATCCAAAGAGAGTACAATGATAATCGCTCCTGAAGACTGTTCTTCAAAACTGAACAGAAACGTTAGAACACTCAAGCCCGGAGAAGAGGAGACTTACGGAAAGATAAAGGTTAGAGCAGTTGAGGCTTACAATCATAAACGGTTTAGATCTCCTGGCAATCCTTATCATCCCAAAGGATTCGGCGTTGGTTACTTGATTGAAGTTGATGGCAAGACAATATATCATGCAGGAGACACAGATTTCATACCTGAGATGAATGAACTGGGAAGTATTGACGTTGCTCTACTCCCAAGTGGAGATACATATACAATGGACAATTCTGACGCTGCCGAGGCGGCGTTGGCGATTAACCCCAAAGTTGCGGTGCCAATGCATAGATGGGACATGGATCCTCAAGAATTCAAACAAAAAGTGGAAGCCAATTCGAATATTACTGTTCTAGTTCTGCGGGAAGGCGAAGAATATCAGGTGAGATAGAAAGCTTCCTAACTTTTAAGAATCATTGCATTCCGATTAGACCCAATAAGTCGAATAGTTGAGCCTATTCTTGTCTAAGACTGTCGTAATTAGTATTAATTGACGAAGCCTACTGAGAGTGTCGAAAAAGGAGTGGGTGGTTATTTTCCAACCACTTTTCGCTTTGCTATTTCTATGTCTTCAGACTTTACGGTTTTACGCCCTGCATGCATAGCGTACTCTATTGCTTCTTTTGCGATTTTTATACCGATATCTTCGAGGGCGATTGCCAAAGCTTTTGCTGCGTCCTCACTGACTCTGTCTGCTTTGGCTTTTTTGATTATTCTATGCATTGGCGCAATGGACAACTCTAAATTAGCCATTTAACCATCTCCGTGGCTTCTTTTCTTATTTAAGCCAGTACTTAAGGTTTTCTTATCCAGTTCAAGTCCTGTGGGTAGACCCTTCCGCGTTGTGACGTGTTTCAGAAATCTCCTGAGCCTTCATCCGTGGCAGGTTGGCAAGGATAATTATCATGATTGATACTTAATGAGGGAATTAGCGCATTCTGAAGAGTTCATTTGTGTTTGCCATAGTTGCACTGGCCAACCTGTCTATAGAAATCTTCTTGAGCTCTGCAATCTTTCTAGCCGTGAAGACTAGGAATGCAGGTTCATTCCGTTTTCCTCTAACATCTTGAGGAGCCAGCCACGGACAATCTGTCTCTAACAGAATCCTATTCAAATCTATCCATTGGACAACTTCACGCAGTCCTCTAGAATTTGGATAAGTGACAGATCCAGCGAAGGATATGTAAAAGCCCATCTTAATGCATTGTCTAGCCATGTCTTTGCTTCCAGAGAAACAGTGCATTACGCCTCTAATCTTTCCTTTGAACTTTGACAATGCTTTCACAACATCTGCGTGTGCTTCTCGGTTGTGGACTATAACAGGTAAGTCCAACGTCTCAGCTAATGATAACTGAGCAATGAAGGTTCTCCATTGGACTTCAATTGGAGATAATTTCCGATAATAGTCTAATCCGATCTCTCCGATAGCTACAACTTTTCGGTTTTCAGAGAGTTTTTCCAGCTCATCAAGTATATTATCGTCTAATTGGTTTGCCACATGAGGATGAAAGCCGACAGCTGCGTACAGCTCATTGTATTTATCAGCAAGCTCGATGCCTTTTCTGCTGCCATCAAAATCAAATCCAACATTCACAATGTTTTCCACACCTTCTCTCGCAGCTCTGTCAAGAACATCTTCCAGATCTTTGTTAAAACTCGCCCATTGAAGATGGGCGTGACTATCCACCAGCAACTCATAAATCTCCTTGCATCTTATTACTTCCAGTCTAACGTAAGATTGTTTAAGCATTATGTTGAAAACTGCATGCATCTTCCGGTACATCGCCTTGTTCAACCTGAACTCATCGAAAACATTATGTACCGTGCCTCAAGCTGTTTGTTGGACGTTAAGGCGTTTGCTCTTGAGGTAAGGATCCACTATACCAAATCGCTTTTATGGAAGCTTCAATACTTAGAGCCAATAAGAGTAAGGCTAGAGATCTGAAAAAGAGAGGATGAATGAAAAATTGGGTAAGGTTCGCCCGGAAAATGTGAAGAAGGTCGCTCGTGAACTGATAAGGCTTAATCCTGAAAAATTCAACAATGACTTCCAGAACAATAAGGAGATGGTGAACGCGCTAACGCACACTTCTTCTGTGAAGCTTAGGAACAGAATTGCCGGTTACATCACATCGTTGCTTTCAACCTCTTCCTTAGAAGAAGAGGAGGAAGAATCTGAAGAGGGAGAGGTAAAGGAGCAGAGTTGAGAATACGATGACAACGATTGGCAATTACAGAAAAGGATGGGCACTTCGCTACCTTAGAGAAGCGAAAGCAGAACTCTTAGCCGCTAGGAAGACACCATCAATTGCACACAGTCTGGTACTTGAAGCTATGAGAAAGGCTCAAGCAGCGATCTACTATAGTCTTGGAGACCCAGCGTTCATAGAATCTATTGTCTATCAATCGCTCTTAACTCAACCACAACTGGCAAATGAACCGACATTGAAATGCTTGATTGAAATTGAGAAGACCATACAGAAACTCTCTCAAACACTAGACTTACAACTTCCTAAAACTATAGATCAAGCGAACAATGTAATGGAAATCGCATCTGATATTGTGGAACTCTTTGTAGGCGAGAAATTATAGGGTCTTTCAGGCGTTTCCAGGCTGGGGTTTACATAGTCTGATGTAATGAAGATGATGGCTAAAATAAGAATAGAATTCTTGGGAGTCTTGGCTGGACTTGCCAAGAGAAGTACTGTTTCTCTTGAACTTCAAAGCCCAATAATTGTCGGAGATGTAATCTCAGAACTGGTCAACCGGTTCTCACAAGAGTTTAAACAGGCTTTGATTGACCCCGAACTAAATGACCCACGACCAAATGTTCTCATTATGCTGAATAAGAAGGAAATAAGTGCCCTAAATGGACTTGAAACTGGAGTTAAAGATGGTGACAAGCTAGTTTTACTGCCAGTCTCCCATGGAGGCTAGCCTTATCTTTAACAGATGATGTCATTCAATATCGGATTCCCACAAGACCTCCCTCATTTTGACTAGGTCATCAAAATCAATAATGTCACCGTCTACTATCTTCAGCTTCTCTTCGATTCTGCCTTTTTCTATCGTGATGAGGTTATAGGAGTTGAAAAAGAACCCTCGGAGCTTTTCACAAGAGACACTTCCAGCATGGATCACTTTCATATCTTCTATCTGCCATCTCCAAGGTCTATGCCTGTGACCACATAGGACGAGATTTACCTCTGATCTGATTAGAGTTCTCAAGATGTCTCCTGCGTCGACTATGGTAATTGGATCCGCTCCCGTATCTGGAACTGGAACGACGTGATGGTGGATTGCGACGATTTTTGTTTTACCTGAGTGTTTCGCCAAGACATTTTCCAGCCAGAGGTTCTGCCTATGACCAACTTCTCCATCATCTCTATCAGGTCTTGCAGAACTAACGACGAAGATAACAACGTTTCCGATCTCTGTTACTCGTGAAAATGGGAACAGCTCTCGGAAGATAAGATAGCCAGTTGAGCGATAGTCGTGATTTCCACTTACAAATATGATTCTTTCAGCCTTCAACTTTTTCAGTTCCTTCGCCACCTTCTGAAATTCAACCATTAGTCCTTCCTCGGTCAGATCTCCAGTGACTATAATGGCATCTGGAGTCATGGAGTTAATTTCATTGATAGCGGTATGGAACATTTTCGGTCGAAACATTGAACCATAATGGATATCAGAGATTTGAACAAGCAACATATCCTCATTTCCTTCTCTGGCTATTCCACGATAACTTCTATAGATGCTTTTCGTACATGAGTAAGTCAGACGCTGTAGCGCTGAGTGCTTATTTCTGCGGAAAATGTACAGGCAAAAGAGTTTTATTCATCGCTAATTTCCATAGTTTGAGGGTTAGATTGTTGCCCGCATTATTGTGTAGACTTGGATTCCACAAGTGGAAAAACTATGGAGAACGGGTCATGGTTGTTTGGAGAGAGCCGGGATTTCTACCAGGAACTAAAGTCAACAAGAAAAAATATGTCTTCTCCAAAAGGAGTTGTTTGCGATGTGGAGTTACGGAGGAGAAACAGTTCTCTGAGACGATCGACGGACAATTAGAGATAACTGGCTGCGTAATAATAGAAGCAGATGATAAGTAAATAGGTCACCTTTATCGTAGGTAGCTTATCCAAGCGTCAGGATTCTGGTACTTCACTTTGAGGTGATTTTTCCAGAAGGCTCTTGCTAAAATAATAAAGTCTTTGGATTTCAACCTATTGCTACTCATATCTTGACATTGAATAAACGATATACGTCTCAATTTTTAAACAGATTTCCCTCTCACAACATATTACAGAAGCTGAAATATGGCAGAGATAAGACATACCCAGCGAGATAGCAGAATTATCTTCTGGAAAAATATTTCAGAAAGCCTTTATCCGTTGATTGACAATCTTCGTTTTCACCACCCTCCCCAAAAGATATCAGAGACGCAAGCCAATGAAGATCAACTTTTGAATACAACTATCATAGTATCTACAATGCTGTTATTTGCAGGGTTCAGAAGATATTGAAAGAGGCATCTACTATGAGTCAACTGGGTGAAATATTGTACCTTTCCTGCTCTGATGTGGAGAAACTAGGCATTCCCATGAACGAGATTATTAGCATTGTGGAGAAAGCTTTTCTCGAAAAGGCCCTCGGCAGAACAGAAGCACCTCCAAAACCAGGCATTCATCCACAGAAAGACGCATTCATCCATGCTATGCCCGCCTACATACCGAAGATGCATTCTGCTGGTGTGAAGTGGGTGTCAGGTTTTCCAGAGAATGAACGACGAAAATTACTATATATAACAGGTGTACTAGTTCTGAATAATTTAGAAACTGGCTTGCCGATCTGCATTATGGATTGTTCGTGGGTAACTGCAAAGAGAACTGGTGCCGCAACTGCAGTTGCCGCTAAGCATTTGGCTAAGGAAGATTCAAAGGTTGTAGGCATATTAGGGTGCGGTGTTCAAGGAAGAAGCAATCTCGAAGCCCTGACGGTTGTCTGCAATAGTCTTGAAAGGGTGCAAGCTTATGATATTAACGAGAGAAACCTATGTGCGTATGTTAAAGATATGACTGTCAAACACGGATTGGAAGTCTTAGCTGTTAGTTCGCCTAGAAAAGCTGTTGAGGAATGCGACGTGGTTGTTACCGCGGGGCCAATCTTGAAGGATCCAAAGCCAATCATCGAAGATTCATGGTTTCCAGATGGTGGTTTTGCATGTCCCTTGGATTTTGACTCTTACTGGAAGCCTGAAGCTATGCGCTCCATGGACAAGTTCTACACTGACGATAAAACCCAACTGAAGTACTACAAAGAGAAGGGTTACTTTTTGGACATCCCTGAGGTATATGCCGATCTAGGCGAGGTTGTAGGGGGACAAAAGCTTGGTCGAGAAGATTGCGATGAACGAATAATGTCGATGAACTTAGGATTGGCTATAGAGGACATGGCTACTGCAACATATGTCTATGGAAAAGCTAAGGAGAAAGGAGTTGGCAGGTGGCTCCCGCTTTAATAACTGTGAAGCTACAACATCTACGCTATTGAAATCTTCTTCACGAATTCCTTAGCCAATTGTATTGTGTTTCTCAAATCATCCACATGGGCAATGGATGCAGGGCCATGAATATATCTGCAGGGTACTGCCACTGTCCCGCTTGGAACACCAGCTTTTGTAAGATGGATTGCTCCCGCGTCAGTTCCACCTGTTGGAACTCTTTTAAATTGGAATGGTATCGATTTCTCCCTCCCAAGAGAAACCAAGGTTTGTAAGACCTTTGGATGGGTGATTGTGGCTCTATCAACTATTGTCACTACTGGGCCACTCTTCAGCTTCGAAGATACTCGATCTGGTCTTGACCCTGGAACGTCTGCTGCAAAGGTTCCTTCAAGAGCGAGACCGTAGTCAGGGTTTATCTGCCAAGCAGCTGTACGGGCTCCCCTTAGCCCAACTTCTTCTTGAACTGTTCCCACAGCAACAAAGTTGCAGGACGATTCCTTTAATGCTTTAAAAACTTCTACCAAGACTGTGCATCCCGCTCTGTCGTCAAAGGCTTTACCGCATATGTAGCCATCTCCAAGCTCTTCGAATCTAACATTGAAGACCCCTGTGGTTCCAATCTCTAAACCCTTTTCTTCTGCTTGTTTGAGGGTTTCAGCCCCTACGTCAATAAAGAGATCTTCCTGAGGAATCGCCTGTTTTTTCTCCTCTTCTCTCATGAGGTGAGGTGGTTTAGTTCCGATGATTCCTTTGATGTCACCTTTGTTACCTCTGAGAAGTATCCTCTGCCCAGGAAGGGTTGTACTGGGTATTCCACCTAGAATATGAAAGCGAAGAAAACCGTCGTCCTCTATGTGAGTAACCATAAACGCTACTTCATCCATATGCGCCGATATCATCACTTTTGGAAGACCTTCCTTCCCATGATGATAGAAGAGAACATTTCCGAGCCTATCGATCTTTATATCGTCCGCGTACTCTTCCAGTTCTTGCTTCAGAATGTTACCCACTTCCTTTTCGTTTCCAGGTGGCCCAAAGGCATTGGAAAGGGCGGCAAGAAGATGAATTTCACTAGACAAATATTTCACGACTGTTCATTCGTAAAATTAATAGTTAAGTCTTCTCTTTGCTAAGTCTCTGATCGTGTTGAGCCAGTTTGCGCATGAATAGAAGACTCCGACAAGTAGGTTTATTTAAAGTTGACTAAAAAACTAATATGGTGCCTACTCTAAAAACGGTATTATGGCTTTTTCCATCAGACGGACCAATGGAATCGAAGTTCTGTTTAAGGACACCCAGGTTGTTCTGGATGCAGTAAGAAGATCAGATAATCCCATTTTCATATCTCACGCCCACGGTGATCACTGCGGCAGGTTGAAGTTGGTCGACGAAGCGTATTCCACACAAGCCACCTTCGCTTTAGCCCAGGTTTCCTGTGGAAAAGCTAAGAATCATCACTTCGTTGAATACGGCGAGAAAATTAAGTTCGGTGATGTTGAGATTGAAGCCCACAATGCTGGGCACATTTTAGGCTCAACCCAATATGAGATAATTTCTCCTTTGGGAAATGTTGTCTATACTGGTGACATCAACTTCAGGGATACATTGTTGATAAAGAGAGCAGAAGTTGTTCCATGTGACATCCTGATCATCGAATCAACTTATGGAACTCCCTGCTATTTTCCTTCTAAAGAGTATATGTATGAAAGAATCGCAAAATGGACAAACTACACGATTAAGACTGGTAAGATACCGGCTTTTCAAACTGATGCCTTAGGGAACGCTCAAGAACTCATCGCACTACTAAACAGACTAACTAATATTCCTGTAATAACTCATCCTAAAGTTTCTAACTACAACAACATCTATGGAGAATTTGGGCATAAGCTAGACTACTTGGACCAAAACTGCAAAGAAGGAAAAGAGGTTCTTGATGGAAAAGAATGCACGTTTATACTGCAAAAGAATGTTGACTTACGGGGTAGACCCGAGTTCAAAGCAGCGTTCGTGTCAGGTTGGGGCTCTAGATTTTCAGGAAGGAGAAAAGCCTTCAGTTTAAGCGACCACTCAGACTTCTACCGTTTACTCGAGTATGTGGAAGAGGTAGAACCAAAAGTCGTCTTTACTTGTCATGGCAACCGCAAATCAAAGATGGCTCTCGCCAAGAAAATTCAAAGAACCCTGCACATCCCAGCTTCACCGCTGACGAAAGAAATGAAGATTGTCACAGGAGAATCGAAGGTTTTCGCGCCAGAGAGACTGGGTGAATGTGTAAAAGAGCTTATAACAAACGTAAAACCGGGATTCACATATCCTCGAAACTGGCTGATCTCTGCGACATGTAACAGCTTGAGAAGATTCAGCAAAGACGAGGTTGAAATTGGTTTGTCAGAATCAGTGAAAACTGGAAAGCTGCATTACATTCATGAAACCGACAGCTATGAATTGCGACGATCATGACGACCTTTAGCCCGTTCTAGCCTAAGCTTTAGGGCGCAAAGGCTTAAATCGCGCGCTTTCAATTTATTCGAAAAAGCTGGCAAGACCTACTTGCCTCTTGCTAATTCTTCTCTTGGCTTCCTTTTGTTTGGGCGTTAGTTGCATTATCTTCTCGATCAGAGATAAACAATTTTCGGGAGCGTAGCCATGGAAATGATTGTTGAAGTATCCATATACTCTGCGAACTTGTTTGGATGCTTCTTGAATCTTTGGGATCCAAGGTTCAAGTTCTTCCTTCTTGTACAGATAGTTGAACCAAGGTTTTCGTCCTTTTCCATGCCAACGGAAATAGGTGAAGTCGGCTGTGATGTGAATTTCGGGTGGCAGAAGTGGTTCATCCACATTGGTGTACGCAACATTGAACTTCTTCAGTAGAGCCCAAGTTTCTTCTCGCATCCAGGAGAGGTTTCGGAATTCGATAGCGAATTTGAATTGAGGAGAGAGAGACTCGAAGAATTCTTCCAAGTTTTCAGGATTGTACTCATAGCTAGGGGGGAGTTGGATCAGAAGACATCCTAGTTTCCCATTTAATTGTAGAGGCTGCATGATCTCCAGAAATGCTTCCAAATCCTTTTTGACATCGCCTTTGAGGCCAAGCTTCTTTTCATGAGTTATAACCTTAGGCATTTTGGCTGTAAACACGAAATCTGAGGGAGAATAACGTAGCCATCCCATCATCATTCCCTTTGAAGGATACCTATACCAAGTTGAATCAATTTCGACAGTTGAGAAGATTCGCGAGTAGGCCCGAAGCTTGGATTTTTCTCCCTTTCTATAGAATGATTGCTCCCATTCTTTGTAGCTCCACCCAGAAGTTCCTAGCGAAATATTGCTTTCATTCAAGAGTAGAAACCTCTAATTCTTTGATGACCTCTTGGATGTTATCATATGTTTTTTCATGGAGCTTTGAGAGCATCTTTGAAAGATGAACTCGCTTATCAATTGTCGAATCAACTACTTTCCAGCCTTGATGCTTGATCAACTCTGTCTTTGTGCATGGAAACTTAGCATCCTCTTCAAGTACAGATCTGATCGAATCTATACCAGTGAAGGCAGTTACAGGTAGAAATCGTCCGGTTTCCTTATAGTGTTTGAATCTTGAGGCATCACTATTCATCCTTACCCAATGATAGGTTATGAAAGCGGTTTTTGCTTCCGCCTCCAGTATTCTTTAATCTATCTCCATTAGCTCTTCGTCGATGAACTGGTAGATGTTTTGTCTTCCTTTGCCAAATAGTCTGGTGTAGATGGTATCAGTTTTCTGAGGGAACTTCTCTCTTGAGAGGTCAACTGAGTTAACTATCTCCATGTCCCGCATCAGATCACGAAGCTTAGGGGTTATTGTGCTTCTCACTTCCCAAGCTAATTGAACTCCTTTCCAGTTTACTGTTGAAAAGAAGTCTCTTGCTTGCCTTATCTTTCTGTTGTCTAGAGAGCAGTTTGCAGGTGTCAGCAGATGCAGAAAGGGAGCGTCAAGAATCTTGCAGATCCATATCATTCGGCTGAAGACTTCAATGGCTTCGTCTATTGGTTGCAACCCTATCTTGTGAGTTAGGTCTTGGTGGCATCTAACTGTAAACGTGAAATCGTCGGGCACGGTTTGACGCCATCTCTCAACAGTTCTTGAGTCGGGATATTCATAGAAGGTGTAGTTGACTTCTACAAAGTTGAAGTGTTCAGAATAGGCCCTTAGTGAGGGTTTGCTTGGAACTTTGAAGTAGCCCCAGCCACCAGTTCCAATAAGGTACTCAGTCAACCTTCACCCTCTTGTTAACATTGGCAACGCCGCATGCATGCATTCCGACCAAAGCTGCTATTCCTATAGAACCAATCAGCCAGAACCACCACTGCATCCAGAGAGGGGTAGGGCATGATGTGGAAGTCCAAGGACTCATGAGTGGAAAATTGTCCTGATTATAATCGTCAATCACATATGGCGTGTCACCTATTCCATCACCATTTCCGTCGGTTCCATTGTAGTCGCTCCAATAATTGCCTTTACTTCCATTATCCCAAGTATTGGGTGAATTGAAACTCACGATCTGGATTGTATTAGTGATGATATTGTTGTGATAAAATACGTTGTTATTGCCTGCATCCATTCTCAGAAATACGCCAAAACTGTTGAACTGTATTGTATTTTCGATGACGGTGTTGCCCTCAGAACCCCTCATCAGGTAAACGCCATGCTGTGAATTGTTTGAGATGTCGTTGCCGACAACAAGGGTATCATTAGCCATGTCAAGAAGGACCCGTTCATATTGTTCAATATTTGATTGGAGGAAACCTGGTTATCCAATCCAAAGATATCAATACCATGGTAAATGTTATCAGAGATTGTGTTGTCTGCTAAGAGATTGTTGTTGGACCCTTCTGGGCCACCCAATCCGATTCCCATCGAGTTTTCTGAAATTACGTTGTCGATAATTACATTGTCGTTGGAGTTTACGAGAAGTAAACCCCATGTATTGTTGAAGGACTTAGATCTTGAAATTTTGTTACGAGAGGAATTAATCAAGGCTATACCGCTTGGATCACCATTCGTCGTCTCTATGTTTTCTATCACACAGTTAGTTGTCTCATTTAGTAGGATGGCTCCTGAAACGGGAGCCTGAAATCCAGCGTTCATGACTGTGAAGTTGCTTAGAAGAACGTTTTGGATGGTTAAAATGATAACTGCTCCAGTTCCGTTACCATCAATAATCGTCGTGTCCCTATCCTCTCCAATAAGCGATATAGACTTGTTGACAACAACATGTTCGTAGTAGGTTCCTTCTTCGACAAAGATTGTGTGTCCATCTACGGTTTCTTGGTCATTTATTGCAGCTTGAATAGTTGTGTAGTTAACCTTAGTGTCCAAGTTGTTAACCGTTGCAAGTCGAACGGGAGAAGATAATGAATAGTTTGTTGATTGAGTAGTTCTACACACCAAAAAGGCGTCAGCTGACCAACAAAACAGTAAGATAAGCAACACCTGTTCTCCATCTGTACAGAACATAACTTGTCATATATGCCGGCTCAGTTATATGAGCGCGCGCAACGCAAGTAGCAAAGTTGATGTAATAGCGGAAAACTTGATGTAATTCCTTTAATACGCCAAGTCTGGAGACATCTCCCACATCTCTCCTTTTTTCTGTTGCACTTACATGCGTGCACTTTCTAAGAGATTTGACGAAACTAAATAAAACGAATAACACTGATATGCAAAATCTTTTGAGTTATTATTTAATCGCTCTCTAAGTTCATAAAGGAATATTACGCAGGTATGCAAGAAACAGGTAGAGTATCACTGAACTGAGTCCACAACACATGAGAACCGAGTTGCCTAGTATCATGAGCACAGAAATGAAGACAAGAATCTAAAAAAGATATTCTTCTCCGTAACTTCCAACTATCATTACGATGTCGAAGATGTCTACTATGTCGTAGGGGTTTGCGAGGTCGCAGCGGGGATTCCAGTGTGGATCTGAGGGAGTAGCCTGATAAGCATTAACACCTAACATGACATCAAAAATGTTCACCTTCAAATCGTCATTAACATCAGCAAGGTTCCAGCAAGGAAGAATGGTGACACTGCAATTCTCAAGAGAATGAGGTATAGCCCAACTATTTGAATCAGCGAGGTCGTGAGGTAGAATGAACCCAACTGAGGTGTTAACCTCAGGTCCAGGGTCCACTGGTTGATACTTGACACTGAAGGTAATCTCAAACGCTATACCACTACCATAAAATGATGGTCCATCCAAAGTAGCAATAGCAACCCAATACCAACCTTCTGAAGCATTCACCTCATTCTGAACCCACAAAATATCTCCATGAAGTAGTCCATCTGGATAAGTTTCAACAGGTACCTTAACAATGTGATCCACATACTCGAGGTAAGATGTGTTCCATACAATATGCAAAGCAAAACATGTAAGATCCTCCACATTATCAACTCTTGCCTTTAGAGTGAATGTGTCATTAATACAATTGTCTGGGCCTAACTCAATTATAGCAGGATCTAGCCTGACTACAGTTTCTAACAAAGGCGATGGAGCAGACACTGTTGTGAATGCAAATGAGAAAAATAAAAGAGAAAACACTAAAATTGCACATACAATTAGTGAAAGGTATTTCACACTATCCCATACAATAACTCAGTTGTCTCATATTTAAATTTTTTGTGGTTGTTGTATTGATGTATAAAATAAGTCATAATTAACGATAGCCCACATTTCAATGGTGAGACTAGTGTTATGGTGGGCTGAATAGGATCATGTCTTCGATGCGGCTCTCGCGAGCAGATGATCCCCAATCAAATCTAATTCTCGCTTTGCTACTTCCAGGAGGCGTCCATAGACCGAGCGGTCCAAATTCACAG
>Ga0114919_10001812_pt1 | contig 17153 bp, 16 predicted proteins | sample BlataG_FD_88682 | JGI IMG/M metagenome (GOLD analysis project Ga0114919, IMG submission 88682) | Deep subsurface microbial communities from Black Sea to uncover new lineages of life (NeLLi) - Black_00105 metaG | ecosystem: Environmental > Aquatic > Marine > Oceanic > Sediment | place: Atlantic... | reverse complement strand
GAATGGATTCGAAGACCTCACACATGCGCGTTTTTGCTGGGATCGCTTGCGTTTCGGCTGCTTCGCTGCTCCTTGAGGTGACGCTGACACGCGTGTTCTCGGTCACCATGTGGTACCACTTTGCCTTCATGTCCGTTTCCCTGGCCCTGCTGGGCACAGCGGCCAGTGGAGCATTCCTGTACCTGACGCAGCGCCACTTCCCTGCCAACCAGCTTGCGGTGCGCTTGCCTTTGCTGGCCGCCCTGTTTTCGTTGGCCATACTGCTTTGCTTTGTGGCTCAGTTGGGCATTCCCTTCATGCCAACCAAATCGCTGGCTGGTGTGGCGAACATGGGCCTGATCTTTGCTATCCTGGCCGTGCCCTTTTTTCTGGGTGGATTGTGTATTTCGCTGGCCATCACGCATCTCTCGCAGCAGGTCGGCCGGCTCTATTTCGCTGACTTGGGCGGTGCTGCTCTCGGTTGTCTGCTGGCTTTGCCTGCACTAGCTAATCTGGGGGGCCCTGGAGCAGTGATCGCTATAGCCTTGCTGGCTGCGCTCGGTGCCTTTCTGTTCGCCTCATCTGCAGAAGCCAGAAGGATTCAGCGTGTTACACTGCTCTGGGCGGCAGCGCTCCTAGTGCTCTTGGTGCTGAACGGTCGTTTCAATTTCGTGCGTGTCGAGTACATCAAAGGACGGGCCGAGGGACCCAAAATCTACGAGCGTTGGAACACTTTTTCGCGCTTTGTGGTCTTCCCACCGCGTAAGGATGCACGCCCTCCGGGTTGGGGTATCAGCGATAGCTACCAGGGCGACTATGCAGGGCACATGGTGATGGACATTGAGGCAGCAGCTCAGACCGAACTCCTGGCTTTCAATGGCGATCTGAGCACAGTGGAGTTCCTGCGCTACGACGTAACCAACTTGGCATACTATCTCAAACAGGACGCGAGGGTGCTAATTGTAGGGCCGGGAGGCGGCCGAGACATCCTGTCGGCACTGGTCTTTGGGCAGCGCGAAATCACGGGGGTCGAGATTAACCCGCTAATCGTGGATGCGGTCAACGTCCGCTACGGCGACTATACCGGCCACGTCTATAGTGACCCGCGGGTGAACATTGTCGTCGACGAGGCTCGCAACTACATCATGCGCTCACGGCAGCAATTCGATATCATACAGGCGTCGTTGATAGACACGTGGGCGGCCACGGCAGCGGGCGCCTTTGCTCTGAGCGAGAACAACTTGTACACCACGCAGGCTTTTGCCACTTACTATCATCACCTTGCACCCGATGGCATCCTGACCATGTCACGATGGTATTTTGACTGGAGACCGGGGGAGACGCTGCGCCTGGTGGCCCTGGGTCTGGCCGGATGGCAGTCGGTGGGGGTGAGTAATCCCGATGCGCACCTGATGGTGGCCGCGCGTCTGGTTGGCACTGGGCCGCGCCAGGGCCTGGCCACGCTGCTGATGAAAAAGAGCGCCTTCACTGTCGAAGAGGTGCGCAAGATCGAAGACGTAGCAACCAGGATGGGCTTTACCCTGTTTTACACCCCTCTCACGTCATCTGATTCTGAGGTGGCTGCTCTGGTAGCCGCAGCGGATCTCTATGCCTATTGTGCTGCCTATCCGCAGAACATCTCTCCTCCTACGGATGATCGGCCCTTCTTCTTCAACATGCTGCGCCTGCGTGACTTCCTGACCAGCTCGACATTGCTAGGGGCACTGCTGCTCATCGTGGCCCTGCTCACATTGCTTACCGTACTGGGACCCCTGTGGATCTTTGCTCGACAGCGTGTACGGAGTTTGTCTGGGGCAGGGTGGCTGATCGTCTACTTTGTCGGACTGGGGCTGGGGTACATGCTGTTGGAAATGCCACTCATGCAGCGCTTCATCCTGTTCCTGGGCCATCCCACCTATGCTCTGTCCGTGGTATTGTTCTCCTTGCTGTTCTTCAGCGGGCTTGGCAGCTACTCCACGCAGAACGTACCGGTGGAGCGTTTGCAGGGTCGGCTGCGACTGGCACTGGGAAGTCTGATTATGGTGGGGGCTATCTACCTGATCTTCCTACCGATAGTGCTGGAGCACCTGATTGGCCTGCCCTTGGGCGTGCGCGTTGTGGTTGCTGCGCTGCTGCTGGCACCACTTGGGTTCTTGATGGGCATGCCCTTTCCGCTGGGTATTGCCCTGGGAAGGCAGCGCGATACCGTCTCGTTGATTCCGTGGCTGTGGGCGGCAAATGGCTCCGCTTCAGTGCTGTCATCTGTGCTGGCTGTAGTTCTTGCCACAACCCTTGGTTTCAGCGTCGCGATGGGTGCTGGCCTGGCTGCCTACGTGCTGGCTTTTGTGCTCCAGTACAGCCATCCCTTGTCTTACAGAGGCAACGTGATCAGCCCGCCGCCCTGAGCGGCGGAAGAACGCGCTGCCTCGAGTACCTCCTGTGCTGCTGCTCCGGCGTGGAAGTCGAGCGGGGATGCCTTTCCTTCTGCCACGTTCAGCAGGAAGTCGTATGCTGCGGCCAGATGTGCATTGGTCATGAGTCCTTGCGAATACTTGCCGCTGGGCCAGATTCGCTCGATGGGACGCTCTCCAGGGATAGGAGGTAGTGTCATCGGGCCGCTGATCCACTGCTGGCGCTTAAGCTCGTATAAGTGGGCAAAGTTGGCATCAGGCTCGCGAAAGGCCAGCGCACCCTTGCTCCCGAAAACCTCGAACCCGGTAGCATCATGGGCGCCAGCCGCCATGCGTGTGACTTCGATTACCCCCGTGGCTCCACTCGTGAGTTCCAGGGTGCAGTGAGCCCAATCATCCACGTCAACCGACTCTCGTTCGTGGCTGCCCCGTGTGGTGCATCGCTCAGCGATAAAGGTGCGCGTGACGGCCCGTACGGTGGCAATGTCGCCCAGCAAGTAGCGGGTCAGGTCTACCAGGTGAGCTCCCAGGTCCATGAGCGCGCCGCCGCCTGACTGGGCATCTCTCAAGCGCCACGACATGGGGCGATTGGGGTCAAGGTAGCTCCCGTGGAATATGCGTGCACGGAAGTGAAACACTTGACCGATCTCACCTGCGTCAATCATCGCTTTCATCTGACGAATGGCGGGTACGTATCGCAGCACGAAAGCCACTTGGGTCAGTGCACTGGTTGTTTCCGCCAGGTCCGCCATCGCTCGCGCGTCTTCCAGTGTAGAAGCCAGTGGCTTCTCGCAATACACGGCCAGACCAGACTTGAGGGCGCGTTCGACCTTCTCCCGGTGCAGGTAGTTGGGCGTGCACACATCCACGACGTCCAGAGGTTGGGCGTAGAACTCGTCAGGGTTGGTCGTGGCGACCTTGAAGCCTTTCATGGTTTCGGCCTCGGTATCCAGCCGAGAGCGGAGCACAGCGGCCAGGTTGACCACCAGCGGCGTCTGGCCCAAACAGTAGGGGATGTCTCGGTAGGCAATGGCGTGAATCTTGCCAATGTACCCAAGTCCGATAAGGCCAACGTTCATCTCTTTCGTCAGGTTCGTAGCCTCCATCCAGATGGTCAGTCAGCGCCAGCACGTCCGTGAAACAGGCGGTGCTGGGGGCCGTCCCGCGAATTCCCCCGGCGCCGATGTGCCGCATGTATGGCGTAGTTCAGCGGCACCTGCGCCACTCCCGTCTCCGCTTCGCTGCGGTGCTGCCTGGTGCCCAAGTTCACACGGAGAGTCTTGCTTACATAACCCTCTTGAACGTTCGTTGTCACCCTGGGCGTTTGCTTGTCATGAGTGATGCTTGTTTGGTACACGCGAGACTTTGACACAGTGGATGGTCAACTCCTGATCCGTGGCACGTTGGCTAGGGCATGAAGTGTGGCAAAAAGTACACCAGCAGCGTCAGCAGCACAAGCAAAAGGAGGATACGCAGCGCACTGAACACATTCTCACGCGCCTGTTCCCGGGCGAAGAAGTAGCGCTCCCGGAACTGGCTGCGCCATGAGATGGTCAGGAAGAGCACGTCTACTGCGATGGCGACCAGCAGGATGCGGTAAACAGTGGAGCGATAGCTCACCACGAGGGAGAGGACAGCCTCCCTCGTCGCTTGAGGCGTCAGAAGCGATACCACCAACACAAGGCCAGCAAGGATGAAGAGCCTGGTTGGCCACGGTGTCCTGCTCATTTCCTCCCCCAGGTATATCCCACAGCGTGAGCAGCATGATACTTGATACTGCAACTAATCGGTCGTTGCTACGCGAGGTAGCATATTATAGCCAGGCCGTGCCCCGTTGCCAAATCCATGAGTGGTTGTCGGTTGACGGTTAACGGTTATCAGCAGGACGCAGGAGACTATGGGTTGCGGCCTTGCTTATACAGCATGATCTCTCGCAGAGCAATACTCGCTGTCCCCACGGCGAACATGCCGAAGACAATGAGCATTGGCCCGTACCAGTAGACCGCCAGCGCCCCAGCGACGCACCCAGCCAGAGGCCAGGCGAAGACAGGAAGGAATCGGGCTGTGCCTGTGCCGGTCAGGCGTTCGTAAGCCATGACACCGAACGTGAAGCCTGTGGCGGTCACCAGGGGCGCTGATATCCAAGCGATGGACTCGACGAATGAATGGTCCAGCTCAGCGGTTAGGAGAATCGCAGACAACCAAAGGGCATAGAAAGCGCCTGCACTGAGGACAGAGGCTGCGATCTTGACGGCTGCTCCGACCACACGGCGGGTTGTGGGTCCTTTCATCATGGATCTACCTTATCTCCCTTCCAGGGAGATGAAATCAGGCACTCATCAGCCGTCGCCCTCCACAAAGGGCAGCCCCTCGACCTGTGCCACTGCCTGGATTACTGCTTCCCTCAAGCGGACCTGGAGTGATGAGCGTTCTGAGGCTGCCTGCAGGGGCAGGTCCAGGGTCAACTCGTCCAGCACCTCAAAGAGGGGAGCCGTGCCCCGATTCACCTTTGGCTGGCGCGCTTCGACCTCCAGTGCCAGCTGCTGGACCAGTTCAGGCGTAACGCTCCCGACCAGGCTTTCGATCTCCTTCTCATGCATGGCTGAATCCCAGCTCCATCTGCCTTTCTCCCCCGTTCACATGCCAGCTCCCGCCCCTCGCACCGACGTCTCTGATCTCCAGCACTTGGTCATCTTGCTCGAGCCAGCCCACGGCCGGCAGGCTAGACTGGTCAGGTCCCATGAAAGCCCACCAATACGTCACCGCCCGTCACGATGGTCGGCACCAGGCGCTGGCTGCCGCTGAGTTCCAGCATGCGCCGGAAGGCAGCCGGATCCCGTTCGACGTCGTGATCCACATAGGGCGTCTTTTCGCGTGCCAGCTTGCGCTTCAGTCCGCGGGAGTACGGGCAGCCCGCCTTCTCAAAGACCTCAACCGTCGCTTCGCTCTCACTCGCCATGTCTCGCAATGCTCCTTTGTCTGCGCTAACTACATGATGGGCCGAGAGTGGACTGGTTGAACTAGCAACCGGATGGGGCGGGAGACGTAGCTCGCCGCAGCCGACCGCAAAGTGGCCTCGGATCGGCGAGCACGCGCTTCACCAACCCAGTGGCTGCCCATCCTGCGGCGCGCGGGCCGCAAGTGCGGTTCGGTCCGGACGCCAGACCTCTCTATTCGTCCCCAGGCGGAACCTTGCGCCTGCTGAGGCCAATCTCCCGGGCTTCCACAGGCCAGTAGTTGCGCCTCTGAAGCGCCCTGCCCAGATACACCAGGCCGAGCATGATCGGCACCTCCCAGAACAGACCCATCGTGGTGCCCAGCGCGGCGTACGAGCCCAACCCATACATCGACACCGCGGCCGCGATGGCGATCTCAAAATGGCTCGAGGAGCCAATGATGACGGTGATGATCGCTTCACGGTACCGCAGTCCAAACGCTCTCGTGATCAGGAGGTTGTAGCCAACGACGATGGCCAATCCGAGCAGCAGTGGGACAGACACCAGCAGCAAGGTATCAAAGTTCTGGATCAACACCTGTCCGTTGAGTGAGAACAAGACCACGAGCGTAGTCAGCAGGGCCACGATAGCCACCTTGCCTACTACAGGCCGGTACACTTCTTCGAACCAGGCCGCTCCCTTGGCCGATGTTAGGACTCTCTTGCTGAGCATTCCGAGCACCAGCGGGATGCCGATGAACACAAAGGCAGAAATGGCCAGCATCACGCGATCAACTGGGATGTTCTGAATCCCCGTGAGAAGCGAAACCATTGGCACATAAAGCAGCATGGTGGTGATGGTGTTCAGGCTGGTGTTCACCACGTTCTGTTCCTGGTTGCCCTCGGCCAGCTTGCCCCACACCAGAACCATGGCCGTGCAGGGGCTGGATCCCAGGAGGATCACTGCCAGTGCCAGTTGATCGTTGCTCCCCAGAAAGATGCGGGCCAGGACGGCCGCGACGATGGGGGCCACGATCCAGTTGGAGAACAGGGCCAGCAGGACCGGGGTAGGGTTCTTCCTCAGGCTCCGCAGCTCCTCAATCTGCAGGTTGAGGAGCGCCGGGTACATCATCAGGAACAGGCAGATGCCAATGGGCACCGAGATGCCGCGAATCTGCCACGAATCGATGGCTGCGCTGATTCCTGGCACGGTCTGCGAGATCACCACGCCAGCGACCATGCACAGCGCCACCCATACCGCAAGATACCTTTCAAAATTGCTCATCGTTCAACCTCCAATGTTTGATGTGATCTGTGTTGCAGGTGGGCCACGTCGCTGGGCCAGCGTGCGTTTTCTGCCGCCAGATCTTAGTCTGGCGGCGGAGTGTTTCAATGATGGTCACTGCCAGACTTGAACGAGAGCGTGTCTGGTATCAGGGCGTACCCACAAGAACGGAAAAACGGCTCGAATTGTGCGGAGCGGTGCCCCGGCGTCTGTTCAAGTGGCCAGCTAGATACTTGTGTTATGGCATGCGCTTCCTCCCGACGGCCGGGATTTCTTCTTCCCGCCCTATCCCGGAGCATACCTGTGCCGCACAGACAGCAAGCCGCATCCGGACGCGCTCCGCATCGAACAGCAGTCCGAATCGCTCGCTGATCTCGCGCATGCGCTCCACGCTGATCGAATAGTACACCCATCGAGCGTCCCGTCGATCGCGTACCAGACCTGCCTCGCGGAGCACGGCCAGGTGATGGGAAGCCAGTGGTTGGGAAATGCCGAGCGCCTCGGTTATCTCACATACGCATTGCTCACCAGAAGTCAGCAAATACAGGATACACAGTCGCCTCTCGTCCGCGATGACACGCAAATCCGCTGCAAGCTTTTCGAAGGTACTGGGCGCTGCCAGCGTCGTTTGCTGTGGCTCGGTGGCTATGGCTTTCACAACTCCAGTCTCCTCCCTGTGGTAGATGCTGTCATATAAACCCACATTCATACATCAGCCATTATACATCAATCACGGTGAACATGCAGATAACTTGGGTAAGGCCCAGCTCCTTCGGCGCATCTCCATCCCAAAGGTTTTGGAAACTCAGCTCTCATCGCTCCGAGAGCCGTCTCTTCAGCACAGCCTGGATCTTCTCCGCTGTGGCCGGCAACTCGGTAATGCGCACCTGGATGGCAGCGTAGATGGCGTTGATAATGGCTGGGGCGGTGGGGATCGAGGTGATTTCCCCCACGCCCTTGGCCCCGAAAGGGCCTTCGGCTGTCTTCGCCTCGACGATAATGGGCATGACCTCCGGCACTTGTCCCACGCGAGGGATGCGGTAGCGGGCGAGGTCGGCGTTCTCTACTATACCTGCTTTCACCTTTAGCTCCTCGCTGAGGGCGAAGCCCATGCCCATTGCTACCCCGCCCTCTAACTGCCCGGCGATGGCCTGGGGGTTGATGGCCCGCCCCACGTCATGAGCGGCGATGACCTTGAGGACCTCGACCTTGCTCGTCCGGGTGTCTACTTCCACCAGCGCGGCCTGAGTGGCAAACCCGTAGGCAAAGTGGTCGTCGCCCGGCTCGCCCAGAGGAGTGGTAGTTGGTGGCTGGTAGACATGCTGCGCCGAGAGGGGTCGCCCTTCCCGTCGGGCCAGGGCGATGGCCTCCTCCAGGGACACCTTCCGCCCATCAGGGGACATCACCCGCCCCGTCGCAAAGGCCAGGACGTCGGGGGGCACGTCCAGCGCCTTGGCCACGGTGGCCGCCAGTTGCTCCCGTACCTTGAGCGCGGCGTGGCGCACGGCGTTACCAGTGACGAAGGTCTGGCGGCTGGCCACCGTCGGGCCGCCGTCGAGGGTGCGATCGGTATCGCCCACCACCACCTGCACCCGCTCGTAGGGGACGCCCAGCACCTCGGCGGCAATCTGGGCAGCGATCCCCACCAGCCCCTGCCCCACCTCGGCCGCCCCGATGCGCACCACTGCTCCCGCGTCATCGGTCACGTCTACTGCTGCGCCAGCCGTGTCCGGCAGCCCGCCGCCCAGCCCAACGTTCTTGAGGCAGCAGGCGAAGCCCCAGCCACGGCGCTTATCCTGCCCCGAGGGAGCCAGCACCTCCTCGCCCAACTCCCGCACTGCCGCCTCCACCCGGTCCATGGTCTCGAGCAGTCCCACGCTCTCCCGCAGGAGTTGTCCGCTGGCCGTAACCGCGCCGATTCGCAGTGCATTGCGCCGCCTGAGCTCCAGGGGATGCAGGTCGAGCTTTCCAACCAGGATATCCATCGTGCTCTCGATGGCGAAGATGGCCTGAGGCACGCCGAAACCCCGCATCGCCCCGGCCGGAGGATTGTTGGTGTACACGGCGTAGCAGTCAATCTTCACGTTGGGCACCTGGTAGGGACCGGAGACGTGGGTGGCAGTGCGGGTCATCACCGGCTCACTCAGCGAGGCATAGGCCCCAGCATCACCCCAGATGGCGGCCTGCACGGCGGTCAACCTGCCGTCCCACGTGGCTCCCACCTTCAGCCGGATCGTGGTAGCGTGTCGTTTGGGGTGCACTCGCATGGATTCCTCACGGCTGAAGACCAGCTTTACCGGTCGGCCGGTGGCCCGAGCCAGAAGCGCTGTGGGAATCTGGACGGTGATGTCCTCTTTGCCACCGAAGGCCCCACCTACTGCTGTCTGCACGATGTGCACCTTCTCTTCGGGGACAGCCAGTGCCTCGGCCACCTGGCGGCGGTCCTCAAAGGGAATCTGGGAGCCCACGTAGACAGTGACACGGCCATCAGGTTCGGGCACAGCTATCCCGGCCTCTGGCTCCAGATAGGCGTGCTCGATGAAGGGAGTATGGTATTCTTGTTCGATGATGACGTCAGCCTGTGCGAAGCCAGTTGCGGCATCTCCTTTGCGCACTTGAATATGCTTGAGTAGATTGCCCGGCGTGTCCTCGTGGACGAGCGGTGCATCCCGTCTCAGAGCCTGCTGGGGGGAGAAGACGCCGGGGAGTGGCTCATAGTCCGCTTCGATTAAGGACAAAGCCTGCTCAGCGATGGCCTCTGTCTCGGCAGCCACCAGGGCCAGCGCATCGCCAGTGTAGCGTACCTTGTCCCAGCACAGGGTAGGCCAATCAGCACGGATGGTACCGTGAGTGCGAGCACCCGGGATGTCATTGGCAGTCAAGACTGCGATCACTCCTGGCAGTGCGTGTGCTCTGCTGGTGTCAATGCGGCGTATACGGGCGTGGGGGTAAGCACTGCGCAGCACTCTGGCATGGAGCATGTTCTGGAAATAGAGGTCGGCAGCGAACATTGCCCCACCGGTAACTTTGGCCCGGGCATCAGGGCGGGGCACCGGTTCTCCGATAACGTGAGCCCTCAGCCCGCTGGTGTCACTGGCTTTGACCGTTTGCTTCTCGCCGCCTGCCTCCTGCACCGCCCGTATGATGCTGGCATACCCGGTACAGCGGCACAGGTTGGGCGTCAGGGCCTTGATGATGTCCTCGTGTGTCGGATGTGGGTTGGCATCGAGGAGAGCCTTGGCGTCCATGATCATGCCCGGTGTGCAGAAGCCGCACTGGACGGCCCCCTGGTCAATGAAAGCCTGTTGCAGCGGGTGTAGCTCATCGCCCCGCGCCAGGCCCTCGATGGTTTCTACCTGTGCACCATCCAGCCGGCCGGCGGGGGTGACGCAGGAGCGAACGGCCCGGCCGTCTACGATGACGGTGCAGGCTCCGCAGTGACCCTGGCCACAGCCGTTCTTGGTGCCCGTCAGGTGCAGCTCGTCGCGCAGCACCTGCAGCAGCGTCGCTTCGGGCGAAACTAGTAGCCGATGGGCCACGCGGTTGACGTGCAGAGTGATCGCTTGCCTATCCATGCCTTTTCATCCCCATCAGAACCCTCTCTGCCGTGGCTGGCAGCCGCTCTAGCCGTACCCCCACCGCATTGTAGATAGCATTGAGGATAGCTGGGGCGGTGGGCAAGGTGGTCATCTCCCCTACTCCCTTGGCTCCATACGGGCCACTAGGATCGGGCACCTCCACGATGATGGGCACGATCTCCGGCATGTCCAGCGCGGTGGGAATCTGGTACTCGGCAAAGTTGCGGGTGCGCACCTGCCCTTCCTGCTGGATGAACTCCTCCATCAGCGCGTAGCCCAGTCCCATGTGCACTCCGCCGCCGATCTGTCCCAATATCATCTCTGGGTTCACCGCCCGGCCCACGTCATGGGCCGCCCACACCTTGAGCACGTCCACCTCTCCCATCTCGGTATCCACCTCCACCAGGGCGATTTGTGTGGCGTAGCCATAACTGATGTGCGGCTCGCATTGGCCGGTCTCAGGATCGTAGGGGGTGGTGGGTCGGACTCGGCGTCCGTAGAAGGTGTATTTGGCCTCCACGCGAGTCTGCCCCGTCTCCGCCCGCAGCGCTGCCTCCCACTTCGCCTTCACCTCCTGGCAGGCGCGCAGCACGGCGTTGCCAGAGATGTAGACGTGGCGCGAGGCCGAGGATGAGCCGGCATCGGGCACCTCCGCAGTGTCCAGCGGAGCCATCTCCACCCGCTTCAGCGGCACTCCGAGCGCCTCGGCGGCAATCTGGGCCAGGGCGGTGTGTACTCCTTCCCCCACGTCCGAGGCTCCCACCGCTATCCGGACCCGGCCGATGGCTCCTGATTTTTCCAGGGTCAGCTCAACCCGGACTGTGGTCTTGTCGTCGATGCCAAAGGAGTAGCCAACGTTTTTGTGGGCGCAGGCCACGCCGACGCCCCGCTGCTTATGTGGGGCCGAGGGCTGGCCCAGGTCCGGACTCAGCCAGTGCCCGTTCTCCTCTCGCCAGCCGGCCGCCAACGCTGCCTGTCGCAGCGTCTCCTTAATGCCTACCCCGGCCGGCATGCGGTTGCCGGTCACCGCCACTGAGCCCTGGTCGAGGAGGTTCTTCAAGCGAAGTTCCACTGGGTCCATGCCCAGTGCCTCGGCCAGGCGGTCCATCTGCTGCTCGTAGGCCACTGGGGGCTGAGTGGCTCCAAAGCCCCGCATGGCCATGGTCACGGCGTTGTTAGTGTAGACGGTGTAGCCATCAATGCGAGCGTTGGGTACCACATAGGGGCCGGCAAAGAAGCTGGTGGCATTGGCCAGCACCGGGATGCTGGTGGAGGCATAGGCCCCGGCATCGGAGATGCCCTCGATCTCCACCGCAGTGAGTCTCCCGTCCCGCGTGGCTCCCCAGCGATGCCGCAGGTAGAAGGGATGGCGCTTGCCGGTGCGGGTCACCGATTCCTCACGAGAGAAGACCATCTTCACCGGGCGGCGCACTACGTAGGCCGCAAGGGCCAGCAGGTGTTGGATGTACATATCCTCCCGTCCGCCGAAGGCACCGCCCACGGTTGGCACTATCTCGTGTATCTGCTCTTCTGGCAGGTTCAGGATGTGGGCGATCTGATGTACGTCGTCGTGGGCCCACTGGGCGGCGCAGATCACCGTCACTCGGCCTTGTTCGTCAACGTAGCCCAGGCCCGCTTCTGGCTGCAGGTAGGCATGCTCTACGTGGGGGGTGACGTAATAGCCCTCGACAATTGCGTCAGCCTGGGCGAAGCCAGCCTCCACGTCGCCCTTGCGAATTCTGATGTGGTGCAGAACGTTGGTATCTCCTCGTTCGTCGTGTACCAGGGGAGCGCCGGGTTTCATCGCCCCCTGTGGGTCCGTGACCACGGACAGCGGCTCGTATTCCACCTGCACCAGCCGGCGGGCTTCTTCGGCCCCCTGCTCCGTCTCAGCCACCACGATAGCGATGCGATCGCCCACCCAGCGCACCTTGTCCCCCTCGGCCACCAACACAGGCTGGTCTATGATGTTAATGCCGTACTCGTTGACCGGGACGTCCCGGTAGGTGATGACCCTGACCACACCGGGCAGAGCCTTGGCCTTGGATGTGTCAATCCGCCGTACCCGAGCGTGGGGGTGCTCACTCCAGACCACTTTGGCATGGAGCATCCCCGCCATGGCAAAGTCGCCAGGATAACGGGCCTGCCCAGTCACCTTGTCCCGGGCGTCAATGCGTGGCACGCTCTGACCTACGATCCTTGTCTTCACGGTGTCACCTCCTGAGCAGCCATCTGGATCGCCTGTGTCATCTGGTAGTGACCAGTGCAGCGGCATAGCTTGCCGGAGATGGCTGCTTTGATCTCAGCCTTGCCAAGATAGGGCTTCTCAGCCAGCAAGGCTTTGGCAGCCGGCAGCGTCAGGGCGGCGACCGTTATTGCCTCAGGCCCCCCACGAAGACCCAGCCACATCAGATACAGCCCCAGCAGGAAACGGGCGCCCGTCAGCGTATCGGCCACGGTTTTGGCCTGTAACATGGTACACCTCTCTGAACTTCATCTTGACAGTATCTCGGTCACTCTGCTGGCAGTGTGTTCAGTCACCTCGCGCGGTCTCTTTGGGCATGGGGCAGGTGCAGGACAGCCGGTGCCGATGCTTCAGCGCCCGCACCAGGTAGGTCGCTGCCAGCCCGGTCAGGAAGCCTGCAGCCATGTTGGTCGCCACCGAGACAGCGGCGGTGAACAGAGCCAAGTGCAGCTTCCATCCCCTCAGCTTCACCACCGCCTTGCCCAACTCGATCCCTACCAGAAGCATCATCCCCCCCACCAACGGCATGGGGAAAGCGGTCAGCAGATTGCCCACTGAGCGGCTCAAGAACAGGCCCAGGAAGAGCTCGATGAGTCCCTCCAAAATGCTGGTGCCGCCGGTGCGCGCTCCGAAGTAGTACTGTCCGGCCAGGCCCCCGGCTCCGTGACACATGGGCATCCCGCCGAAGAAAGAGCTGACCACGTTCATAATCCCCATGTTCAGCATCAGCTTGCGCTCGCTGACAGGCTTATCAGGAAAGTAGTCGCGGATCAGGGCCGCGGTGGCGATGACAGCGTTGGTGATGGAGAGGGGAATCTGGGCAAAGCCAGCCAGAAGCATGGCCTGCCAAACATCTCCCAGGCGAGGCACCGTCAGCGGCGGCAGGGTGAGAGTCAACTCCAGCGCACCCCCCAGCTCTCCCCGCCAGGCGATGATCCCCACCCCCAGGACCATGAGAACGATGGATGCTGGAGCGTAGCGATTCTGGCGGAACGTGAGCACGATGATGGCTGCCAGCACTCCCAACAGCGGGGCCGGCCGCATCATCGTGAGCCCTGTCCAGGCCAGTGTCACTCCTAGCGCCAGTTGGATGCCCCGCACCACGAAGGTGGGCGTGACGGCGATGATCTTGCGCAACGCCCCGCTGAAAACGAGGAGGAACCAGGTCAGACCCAGCCCCAGGCCCGAAGCGTAGACCCTCGACGGAGGCCATTTTTGAGCGATGGCCGCCACGGCCACCACCTTCTTGGGCTGTAACGGCATCGGCAGACGGTAGATGAGCCCGATGCCGATGTTGGTCAGGCCCATCATCACGAACAGACCAGCCGGGTCCAATCCGTTGACCACGATGAAGCCGATAGCCAGAGGGAACAGCGTGCCGAAATCCCCCATTGAGCCGGCCAGCTCCCGCAGGTTGAACTCAAAGTCCTTATGCTTACTCATCCCTGGTTTGATCTGCTTGCGGTTTCACCGATGATCCGGCAACGATCGTGCGTGCCCTGCCGGCCATGAGTACTTCTGCCACAGCGATGGCCTCGCGGATCTCCATATCGCTTGCTCCTAATCTGCGCGCACGGGCAGTGTGGTTCTCAAATCAAGGCCCACATCCCGTAGCCAGAGACACGCTGAGGCCGATCAACTGTTTCGTTTTGCGGTCCAGAGCTCCGTCGGCAAAGACCGCTCGATAGAGATCAACGAATTTCTAGTTGAGATCGGGATTTGTTTCCAGCATCGTCATATTTTTCCTCCAATTCCCAGTCCGTCTACAGTTGCATCGGGAATGCGAATCCTCAGGCTGCCAACATCCCGCGAATAATGATATCTACCGCTGCCTCCTCGCCCAGACCGCGGGCCATCAGTGTCTCCAGCTCTTTTTTGTTCACCGTACCCATGGCTGCTTCGTGGGTCCCATAGGCCCGATCGTCCCGCACCTGCACCACCGGGATGGCACTGGCCACCGCCCGATCGCGCACCACCTCAATGCAGTCCACGTGACCACGGGCAAAGGGAGCGTTGCCTTCCATAGCCCCCATCACCTCGCTGCTAGCCTCATCGCGCACGGCAATACGTGACTTGGCCAGGGCCCGCGCATATTCTCCATTGAGGCGGATGGTCTCCTTGACTGATATAGCATCATTCCCATAGCCATAGGCCTTGGCGATCAATTCGGCCACACCATGCGCAGCCACATCAACTATGTAATCAAAGTCCAGCTTTCCTGCTCTGCCTTTGGTCAGGGTGAATTCTGAGCTGTAATATCCACCTTCATCGACCGTGATCTGAGCTTTGGGCACCACTTCCACGCCGCCCGTTTCACCATGGTAGTGGGTCTCGTTGTACTTCATGGTGGCGTTCTTATCCACGTGAATGCGGGCCTCCATCAAGTGCTGCACGTTGACCGCATTGGGGAAGGTGCAGTGGGCAATAAACTCAGCCTTTGCCCCCTCCCCGATCTCGAATTCGGACAGGATGCGCTGCACCCCTTCTGCGGGGATAACCCCAAAGCAGAGGTGGGTCGGGGTGTCCAGTGTTATTTCCGGTTCGATGACCACCTTCACCCGCACCCCATCAGGCAGCTCCTCCGAGGAGAGCTGCACCCCGGGGATCTCATTGGAACCCAGCACCCGGTTGCCGCTGACCACCAGGCTGGCCACTTTAGGCGACTTGAGAAAGCGAGGATCGCCTCCCGACCGCTCGTAGGCTTTCAGAATGGCCTCAAAGTCGCTCATAGTCCCCTCCTGCCGGTTCCACCGGCTCGGCTACTTCGCAGGGCCGGCAGCGGCGGGCGTAGTGTTCTCGCACTGCCTGCGGCTCGCCGATGCGCACGATCTCCCCCTCGCACATCAAGGCGGCCACGTCGGTCACTGGCACCATCTCGTCACGATGGGTGATGAGCAATATGGCCGTGCCCTCGTTAGCAAAGCGACGGATGAGGCGGGCGATGTCGTCTAGCGACAGCACGTCAATTCCCGAATCGGGCTCGTCCAGAATGGCCAGTTTGGGGTGCATGGACTACACCGCCGCCAGTTCAATGCGCTTGCGCTCGCCGCCGGATAGGGCATCGTTAACCGTGCGCTCCAGGCAGACCGGGGGCGAAAGGGCCAGTGCTGCCAGCGCTTCTTCAGCTTGCTCTCGCGACGGTTCTTTCATCGCTAGAGTCAGGTAGTCCTTCACCTTCAATCCCTCGAAGCGGGCCGGCTCCTGCCAGGCCAGGGTCAGTCCCAGTTGCCCCCGCTCAGTGATGGAGAGCCGGGTGATGTCTTGTCCACCGAAGAGGATGCACCCGGCCCAGGGCACGTAGCCGGCGCAGCCCATCAGGGTGTAGGCCAGGCTCGATTTGCCGGAGCCGTTGCGGCCCAGGAGACAATACACCTGTCTGGGTGCTATTTCCAGCGTCACCCCACGCAGGATTTCCTGCCCTCCGCGTTTCAGACGCAGATTATCTACCGCTAGAAGGTGGTTGTTTATCATGGTTTCTCCCCCTCACCTACTGTTGCCTTCGCCAACAACGAGCAGGGTTTTCCGCTCGCGTCGTAGCGCACTTGAACTATCTCAGCCAGGATAGCCAGTGCAATCTCGGCCGGGCTACGGCCGCCCAGGTCCAGCCCGATGGGTGCGTGGACGCGAGCCAGCCGGTCCTCGGCCACCCCCTCGGCCCGCAGGTGGCCGAAGATGACCCCCACCTTGCGCCGGCTGCCGATCATGCCCAGATAGGCCGCTGGCGTGTCCAACACCTGGCGCAGCGCCTGCTCGTCGGTGACGTGATCCTCGGTGATGAGCACCACATAAGTTCGGGAAGTGATGGCTGCCGGGTCGAATTGCGGCACAGTAGCCCGCTCCGGGCGCACGTCCACGACTTGCACCTGAAAGCCGACAATCTGCGCCAGATCGCTGAGCGGCTGGCCAATGTGCCCCCCACCCACGATTAGCAGCATAGGGGCAGGCTGGTAGCCTTCGACAAACACGGTGACCTCGCCGCCGCATAGCATCCCTACTGCATCAGGGCCTTCTGCGCGCAGGGTGTAGTGGATCAGGCGAGATCGTCCCTCTCGCAAGGCAGCCACCGCCTCTTTCCGTACCCGCTTTTCCAGTGCACCGCCGCCGACGTTGCCAACAGCAGTGCCGTCGGGCCGTACCAGCAGTTTGTAGCCCACCTGGGCTGGGGAAGCACCTTGCACTTCCACTATGGTGGCCAGGGCCAGCGGTTCACCAGCATCCATGGCCTCCACCAGAGTATACAGGACCTCTTTCATTGTCCTTCACCTTCCCGGTCAGTCTAACGCTTCATCCAGCTTGGGTCCCACGGCTTATCCAGTAGCGTCACCTTTGCCTCTTTCACTCCAGGCACGGCGGCTGCCGCCTGGCGCACCTGTTCCGTGATCATGCTAGCCAGGGGGCAGAAAGGGGTAGTCAACACCATCCTGACCTCCACGTCCCCCTCGCCGCTCAGCACGATCTTACGGATCATGCCCAGGTCTACCACGCTCATCCCGATCTCTGGGTCTGCCACCGCCCGCAAAGCTTCTAGAATTATTTCTTGAGTTAACATCTTCTCCTCCTGCGCTCCGGTCTCCTATAAGAGACCGGCTGCTTCCCCCATGCCAGGAAGCCTTCGGCCATCTGGCGGCGGCCCAAATCGCGCGTGCAACCGAGCAGAGCTGGCTTGTCCATTGCCCTCATGTTTCAGAACAGCCGCACTTACCCACCAGCACCCAAGCTG
>Ga0114919_10001811_pt1 | contig 17161 bp, 19 predicted proteins | sample BlataG_FD_88682 | JGI IMG/M metagenome (GOLD analysis project Ga0114919, IMG submission 88682) | Deep subsurface microbial communities from Black Sea to uncover new lineages of life (NeLLi) - Black_00105 metaG | ecosystem: Environmental > Aquatic > Marine > Oceanic > Sediment | place: Atlantic... | reverse complement strand
GTTGTGGAAGAAGCGATAGCATCGGGAATAGAAGATATACTGATTATAACAGGAAAGGGAAAAAGGGCAATAGAAGACCATTTTGATAAGAGCGAAATTAAACGGGAAAACGTGTTTTTAGATGAGATAGACGCGCTGATGAACCATGTGAATCTTCTTTATACGAGGCAGCGAGAGCCACGGGGATTAGGCGATGCGGTTTACTATGCAAAGAGTTTTGCGGGTGATGATGCTTTTGCTCTGCTTTTGGGCGATACGATAACCATTCCTGAATGCACAAAGGAATTAATCAGCAAATATGAGGATTTTAAGACTTCTATTATCGCGGTAGAGGAAGTTCCGAAGGAGAAAATAAGCAGTTACGGGATAATAAAAGGAAAAGAAGTTGAAGGGGATATTCACCTCGTTGAGGATTTAATGGAGAAACCCTCGCCGGAAGAAGCGCCGTCAAACCTGGGAATCATCGGTAGATACATCTTGACGCCAGCGATATTTGATGCAATCGAGCGGACTCCGCCCGGGAAAGGGGGTGAGATTCAACTTACTGATGCGTTACGCCTCCTGAGAGAGAAAAGATACGCTTATGTATATAGAGGGAAAAGATACGACATAGGGACTAAGCTTGACTGGCTAAAATCGAATATCGCACTTTCTTTGGCTGATGAAAGGTTCAATAGCGAGCTTAAAAAATTTTTACAATCGCTGATGGGAGATAAAAAAGAAGATGAACGAGAAAGAGATTGAAGAAATCATAAGAAATCTCGGAGATATAAGCAAAAGCTTTGGGGACAAGAATGTTTTAGTTACAGGAGGAGCAGGATTTTTAGGCTCATGGATTTGTGAAGTGCTTGTAGAGCAGGGAGCGAACGTTATCTGTCTGGATAATCTCGCAAGTGGTTTGAAGTCCAATATATCTTCTATGATGGACAGAGATAATTTCAAGTTCGTCCAGCATGACATAACGAAGCCAATTTTTTTCGATGAACCGATAGATATAGTGATGCACTTAGCGAGCAGAGCGTCTCCATTTGAGTTCGAGAAATATCCGATACAAATTCTAAAGGCAAATACGTTAGGGATTTGGGTGGCTTTGGGGATAGCGAAGAAGCACGATGCGAGATTCTTATATACTTCTACAAGTGAGATATATGGTTGTGCAGAGGAGATACCGACAACCGAAGATTATCGAGGAAATGTGAATCCGATAGGACCGAGGAGCTGCTATGACGAGGCGAAGCGATGCGGAGAATCGTATGTAATTGCGTACAAGATGCAGCATGGATTGGATACAAGAATAGCGAGGATTTTCAATACCTACGGACCGAGAATGCGTGCAGAAGGCGTTTATGGAAGAGTTATTCCGCGATTCATCGAGCAGACATTAGGTAATAATCCAATAACGATTTTTGGTGACGGTTCGCAAACAAGGAGTTTTTGTTATGTTACTGACCAAATAGAAGGTTTGCTTAAACTTGCCTTTTTAGATGGGGCAAAAGGGGAAGTAGTAAATATAGGAAGTGATAAGGAAATAACGATTTTGGAACTTGCGAAATTAATAAAGGGGCTGACAAAATCCAAATCGGAAATTGTTTTTGACGAGTTGCCCAAAGACGACCCGCCGAGGAGGAAGCCGGATATAAGCAAGGCTAAAAGGATTTTGGATTGGAAACCAAAGGAAGAGCTTGAGGAGGGATTGTTAAAGATGGTAAAGTGGTTCGAGGAAAAAGAGGACATGATGAAATGAGCAAAGTTTTGGTAACAGGTGGTGCGGGTTTCGTAGGAAGTCATATGGTGGAATACTATGCAAATGAAGGAGAAGAAATAGTTGCTTTCGGTAGTCTCTCACGTGCCGAACTACTGGGTTAGACAATGGAAGAATCATATTCATATCTGAACGAATCACTGAAAAAAGTAGTAAAAGGCGTAGGATTCGGGTTTACAGGTGCGATTATCGGAAGAGTTTTTGGATATCTTACGAGAATAGTTTTAGCGAGGTTTCTCGGTACAGATTATTACGGTTTGCTAAATCTAGGACTTGCAGTTTTCGGCATAGCAGCTGCTATTGCAGCGTTTGGGTTAGGAAGTGGCGTTATAAGATACGTCTCATATTACAAAGGAAAAGGAGAAGAAGGGAAAATCAAAGGTACGATTTATTCCGCATTGAAAATAAGTCTTCCAGTAGCTTTAGTTTTTTCCATTCTTCTCTACTTAGGTTCAGATTGGCTCGCTATTCATGTATTCCATGACCCTACTCTTTCTTCCGTGTTAAAAATCTTCTCTTTCGCTATCCCTTTCGCAATCTTAGCCGGGAACTTTATTTCAGCAACGATAGGATTCCAAGATCTAAGATATAAGATCTATGTTTCCGATATAACAGAAAGTGCATTTAGATTAATTGCGATAGTCATATTGCTTTCGTTAGGCTTTGGTCTTTTGGGTGCAGCATGGGGCTGGTGCATAGCAATCATGATAACACCTTTTTTAGCTTTTTATTTTCTTGAAAAAAGGGTATTTCCCATTCTCAAAACAAAAACAAAACCTGACCGGATGGGGAAAGAACTTTTCTCTTTCTCATGGCCTTTACTCCTTGCTGGCTTCTCAGGCTTGGTATTAGAATGGACAGATACGCTAATGCTTGGATATTTCACAACATCTTCAGATGTGGGAATATACAATGCTGCTTTACCTACTGCCAGGTTGGTACAAACGATACCCGGAATTTTTGCCGTTATTTTTATGCCTGTTATAGCGGAACTCTTCTCTCGTGGGAGATATGAGGATATTAAAAACATGTATAGTATTGTAACGAAATGGATACTCTCTATGGTTATACCTGCTTTTCTTTTAATGGTCTTATTTGCTCCTTCTGTCATCAGAATAATTTTTGGCGCAGAATATACTGGAGGCGCATTGGCATTAGCAATATTGACCTCAGGATACTTATTCATTTCTTTATTTGGTCTAACTGCCACAATACTTGAGGCGTATGGTCGAACAAAGGTAATAATGGGTTGCACTTTCCTTACCGCAGCTATAAATGTTGTTTTAAATCTATATTTAATTCCTATTTATGGAATAACCGGTGCAGCTCTTGCTACAGGCTCATCATTTGCTATGCTAAGCCTTCTTTTATTCTCCTTTGTGTATCGGATTGGAAAAATGCAGCCATTTCGGCTTAATCACCTGAAACCATTTTTCACATCTATTTTCGCTGTTTTAATCGTTTATGGAATAACAAAATATTTAATCGGACCAACGTTTTTTGTTTTGATTGGGATGCTATTTGCATTCGTCGTTATTTACTTTTTCCTTCTTTTGCTTGTGAAAGGATTTGAGGAAGAAGACCTGATGATCATGAGCGCGATAGATGAAAAGTTGGGAACAAAAACAGATTTACTCAGGAAAATAATTAAAAGGTTTTTATGAGATGCCACTAAAAAGAGAAAAGGAAATATGAAAATTGCGATAATCCGCGGGGGCGCATTGAACAAATTTGAAATGCAAAGTTACGAACCATTGGTAAAATATTTTGATATTATTGCATATTATCCAAATAATCACTTTCTTGATGTGTCTATCATTGCCCTTCCCAAAAAACAATTGAGAGCTTTGGAGTGTGTGTTTGGGTGTCCCCTAAGTAGATTAATGGACTATCCACTTCGTTTGTTAGGGTATAGAGACGCTATGATTGGATTAGTAAAAGAGTTAAAATCTGCGGACATCGTGCACACGGCAGAGACATACAATGGTTATTCTTATCAAGCCGTAAAGGCTAAGGAAAAGTACGGCATTAAGGTTGTGGTCTCATGCTGGGAGAACATACCATTCTTCTGCGAATATCCAAATATGAGGAGTTATATAAAGAATAAGGTAAGAAACAATGCAGATTTATTTATTGCAGTTACTCAAAGAGCAAAGGAGGCTTTGATATACGAAGGTGTTCCTGAGAATAAAATAGTGGTAATTCCAGTAGGTATAAACATTGATCTATTTAAGCCAAGAGAAAAAGACGATGAGAAGGTTAAAACATATCGTAAAAAATTCAATTTAACAAAAGATGATTTTGTTGTTTTGTTTATAGGGCGACTCGTATGGGAAAAAGGAGTTTACGATTTAATTTATGCTGCAAAAAGGTTATTAATGGATTCAGAATTAAAACATCACTCTGTAAAATTTATATTTGTTGGTAAAGGACCGGAAGAGAAAAAAATGCAAAAGGTAATTAAAAAATTAAAAATAGAAGAGTCAGTAATACTTGCAGGTAGCCTCCCTTATACGGATATTCCTTATATTCATAATCTTGCAGATGTTTTTGCCCTGCCAAGTATTCCAGTAAGAGATTGGCAAGAACAGTTTGGAATGGTGTTTGCAGAGGCATTAGCATCAGGAAACCCAGTAATTGCAGGTAAAAGCGGCTCCATTCCAGAAGTAGTGGGCGATGCTGGAATTCTTATTCAACCAAATGACCCTTATTCTATTTATGAAGAGATAAAAAAAATGATTTTGGATAACGATTATAGGGAAAAGCATAAAAAACTTGCAAGAGCGCGTGCGGAAAAAGTTTTCGACCCAGAAAAGATTGCAATGAGGATAAAAGAAGAGTATGAGAAATTATTATAAAAACATGGCTAAAGTAAATCTTGACATCGGATGCGGACAAGGAAAAACACCAAATTCCATAGGCGTTGACATCAGAAAAACAAGAGGAGCAGATGTTGTTGCGGATATACAGCATTTGCCATTCAAAGACCAAAGTATAGATAAAATCCTTTGTTTGCAAATCTTGGAACATATTGACGATTTAATCAAAGCAATGGAAGAAGTTCATCGTGTATTGAAAGAGGGGGGGGGAAGTGATAATTGAAGTACCGCACGTAAAAGGTTTAGATGCGTTCAGGGATCCTACGCATAAGAATTTCTTTACAATTTCGACAATGAACTATTTCACGGTAAATTCAGGATGGGCTTACTACAGCAAGGCAAGATTTAAGATTATCCGCAGGCGAATAATATTCAAGAACAAGTGGTGTGATTGGCTTGAGAAGATAGTTAATTTGAGACCAGATTTTACAGAGCATTTCTTAGCAGGGAATTTAAAACCCCACATAGTTTGGGTGTTGGAGAAAGATGTTTTAAATAAGGGGGAAGAGAAGAAAAATTAGTGTGATACACATGAAAGGATTAATACTCTCAGGTGGATACGGAACGAGACTTCGCCCAATAACATATTCCCAGCAAAAGCAGTTGATACCCGTTGCGAACAAACCAATTCTATTTTACGCCATTGAAGATGTGATTGAAGCAGGTGTTAATGAAATAGGAATCCTAGTGGGACCAAATAAAGAGCAAGTTATTGAAACTGTGGAAAAGGGTAATTTCAATGCAAAGATAACCTTCATAGAGCAAGATGCTCCAAGAGGCTTAGCGCATACTGTCCTTATTTCTGAAGAATTCATTGGAGACGAACCTTTTGTTATGTATTTAGGCGATAATATTCTGAAAGAGGGGATAATCAAGTATGCTGAGAACTTTAGAAAGAAAAACCTTGATGCCCATATAATGTTAACCGAAGTAAAAAATCCTGAGGAGTTTGGAGTGGCTGAGCTAAGCGAGGATGGAAGCGTTAAGCGATTGATAGAAAAGCCCAAAAAGCCCCCTTCAAACCTTGCCCTTGTCGGGATCTACTTCTTCAACCATCCTATCCATGAGGCGGTCAAAAGCATAAAACCTTCCTGGAGGAATGAACTTGAAATCACCGATGCAATACAATGGCTGATAGACAATGGATACAAGGTTGATGCATCTATTGTAAGTGGCTGGTGGAAGGATACCGGGAAGCCGGAAGATATTCTGCATGCAAATCGGCTAATTTTAGATGATTTAACTACCGAGATAAAGGTGGAAGCGGAAGTAGAGGGAGAGATAAGAGGAAGAGTCTCAATAGATACAGGAACCAAAGTAAATAAAAGTTCAGTGATAAAAGGTCCTGCGCTCATAGGAAAGGATTGTGTTATAAAGGATGGTTACATCGGTCCTTATACAAGCATTGGTAATAATTGTAAGATAATAAACTCCGAGGTGGAAGATTCGGTAGTGATGGATGGTGCAAGGCTTATAAATGCCGGAAATATTGTTGACAGTATGATTGGAAGAGGTGCGGTGGTAGAGAAAAATAAAAACTTACCAAAAGGGAATAAGTTTATTATTGGTGATAACTCATGGGTGAGAATATGACAAAAGTGGCTATTATTGGATCAACCGGGCAGCTTGGAAGTGATATTTTTGAAGTATTTGGAGAAAAAGCGTTGCCGCTCTCACATGATGAGATAGAAGTAAAAGATATTAATAGTTGCATAAAAGTTTTAAAAGATGTTGACGTTGTGATAAATTGCGCAGCGTATGTAAAAGTGGATGAAAGCGAAAATAATCCTGAGGCGGCTTTTATGATAAATGCAATCGGGGCAAGAAATGTAGCATTAGTATGTAACGAGAAAAAAATGAAAAATGTTTATATAAGCACAGACTTCGTATTTGATGGGAATAAGAACAAGCCATATCAAGAGGATGACCAGCCAAATCCGATTGATATTTACGGATTGAGTAAATATGCAGGAGAAATCCTTACAAGAAACCTTTCTTTACCAAAAAAATATTATATTATTCGGTCATCAAGTTTATACGGGGAAAAAGGCGCAAGGGGAAAAGGAGGGAACTTTGTTGATTGGATGATTGAGAAAGCAAATAATAATGAAGTAATAAAAGTAGTAGATGATATTGTAATGTCACCCACTTATACGAAAGATGCGGCGGAAATGGTAAAAAACATAATTGAAAAGAAACTCCCTTATGGCATCTATCATGTCGTAAATCAAGGACATTGCAGTTGGTTTGAATTTGCAAAGAAAATTTTTCGATTTTTGGATATTGATGCAAATCTTTTTCCGATAAAGTCTGATGAGCTTAATAGAAAAGCGAAAAGACCAAAGTTCTCTGCACTTGGAAGTGCAAAATTAAATAGCTTTGGACTCAAGATGAGAAATTGGGAAGATGCGTTGAAAGATTATTTGAGGGAAAAATATTTAAATAGAAAAGAGGTAATATAGAGATGGATGCCATGCTACCAGGAGTAAAAGTCTACGATATAAATAGAAATGTAGATGAAAGAGGCTTTTTTGCAGAGCTACTTAGGCTTGATTGGAGGAGTCTTGTTGAAGATGATAATATCGCGCAAGTAAATCTTTCAATGAGCTATCCGGGAATAATTAGAGCATGGCATCGGCATTCTATGGGGCAGGTTGATTATGTCTGTGTTGTAAAAGGAGTTCTTAAGGTTTGCGCATACGACGATAGAGAGGATTCTAAAACAAAAGGACAATTAGATGAGATCATTCTAAATAGTGAACAGATTCAGATTATTAGAATTCCCGGCTTTTACTGGCATGGGACAAAATGTATAGGGGATGAGCCGTCAATGGTTCTTTATTTTGTAACAAAACTTTATAATTATAAAAATCCTGATGAGGAAAGAAGACCATGGAATGACCCTTCGATAATTGATCCAAGAACAGGTGAACAATATGACTGGAATAGAATATAAAATAAATAAAGCAAAGGATAACTTCGTACATAGGGCGAGATGTAGAGTCTGCGGAAGTGAAAAGTTGCATAAATTCCTCTCAATAGGACCTTCTCCATTAGCCAATAGTTTTTTAAGAAAAAACCAATTAGACCATGCAGAAGATTTTTATCCACTTGATGTGTACTTTTGTAGTAACTGTTATCTCGTTCAGCTCTTGGATGTTGTCTCACCAGAAGTCATGTTCAAAGAATATGCCTATGTAACTGGTGCTTCAAAGCCCATGCAGGCGCATTTTACTGGTCTTGCAGAAGATGTGATCGAGAACTTCAAAATCAGAAAAGATAGCTTAGTGGTGGATATTGGAAGCAATGATGGAACACTGCTCCAATGCTTTTCAAAGTTTGGTCTGCGGAGATTAGGCATCGAACCCGCTTCAAATATTGCACGATTAGCAGAGGCAAATGGCATCCCGACTCGGAATGAGTTTTTTGATGAGAATTGTGCTATGAACGTTTATAAAGAATATGGCTCCGCGGATATAATCACAGCAACTAACGTTTTTGCACATGCAGATAATTTAGAAAGCATTCTACGTGGTGTAAATCATTTACTGTCGAATAATGGCGTTTTCGTCGTTGAAGTTCCTTACCTCTTGAATTTATTAAACAATATGGAGTTTGATACGATATATCATGAGCATCTCTCCTATTTCGCTGTTCATCCCTTGGTTTACTTATTCCAGAAGTTTGGCATGGAAGTTGTAGATGTAAAACAAATCCCTGTTCACGGGGGTTCAATTCGTGTCTTTGTGCAAAGGTCGCCGAAACAACAATCTCAAAATGTTACCAAGTTCCTATTAATGGAACGAAAAGCTAAACTTGATTCTCTTAACACTTATATGAAATTTGCTGAGAGTGTGGCTTTAGTAAGGGAAAAGTTAGTAAAGCTTTTAAAAACAGTGAAAAATGAAGGAGCGAGGATAACGGGATATGGAGCTACGGCTAAGGGAAATACATTGCTAAACTACTGCAAAATTGACACGGATATTTTAGACTATATTACTGATACAACACTATTCAAACAAGGACGCTATACACCAGGTATGCATATCCCTATATTCCCTGAGGAAAAGTTCCATGATGATCTCCCTGATTATGCTCTTCTCTTAGCTTGGAATTATGCTAATGAAATACTGCAAAAGGAGAGTAAATATAGACAAAATGGCGGGAAATTTATTTTGCCAATTCCTGAGCCGAGGGTGGTATAATATGTTTCAAATTAAAAGGAAAGTAAGCAATCCTACAAGTGAAGAAATATCTAGTATAGTAAAAGAAGCATTTGAAATTATTCGAAAGGAAGGGATAAAGATATTCCTTAAAAAAGCTTCATCCTATACAAAAAATCCCTTCCTTTTTTACTATACCTCTGTAAAAGTAAGAAACATCAATAAAAAAAGCTTAAACTTAAATGACTTGGTTAAGTTTTGCTTTTATAATTGTGGAGGATTAATTAAACCCCTCCAGATTCAAGAGGAGATATTAGAATTATTGAGGATTTTAGATAAAATAAAGCCAAAAATTATAGTTGAAATAGGAACTGCGGGAGGGGGAACTTTATTTTTATTTTCTCATATAGCCTCTGAAGATGCTACAATAATCAGCATCGACTTACCAAGAGGGAAGTTCGGCGGAGGATATTCTAAGTGGAAAATTCCTTTATATAAATCATTTAGATTGCCAAAACAACAGTTATATCTAATAAGAGCAGACTCACATAGCCAAGAAACTCTAAAGAAGGTTAATGATATTTTAAACGGTAAAAAAATTGATTTTCTTTTCATAGACGGAGACCATACCTATGAAGGAGTTAAGAGAGATTTTGAAATATATATTCATTTAGTTAAGGAAAGTGGTATAATAGTGTTTCATGATATAGTTGTCCATCCACCAGAAATTGGTTGTGAGGTAAATAAATTTTGGAAGGAACTAAAGGATAATTATACCAATAAGGAAATAGTTAAAGACTGGAAACAAGGAGAGTGTGGGATAGGTATGTTAAAGGTGGGAAAATGAGAATCATAATAACAGGTGGTGCCGGCTTTATAGGATGTAATTTTGTTCGATATATGCTGAAGAGATATCCTACTGAAGAAATTGTAGTTTTAGATAAACTGACTTATGCTGGTCGTTTAGAGAATTTACAGGATGTAATGGATAAAATCACTTTTATAAAGGGCGATATTTGTAACAAGGAAGATGTTGAGAAGGTAGGAGATTGCGATATCATATTTAACTTCGTAGCAGAGACGCATGTTGATCGCTCAATAATAGATGCTGGAGTTTTTGTAAAGACAGACGTTCTTGGGACTTATACGCTTTTAGAATATGCAAGAAGATATGATGTTGAAAAATACATTCAAATAAGCACAGATGAAGTGTATGGTTCAATAGAAAAAGGCTCTTTTAAAGAGGATGACATATTAGACCCTTCTTCTCCTTATTCTGCGAGCAAAGCAGGAGCGGATTTGTTGGTTAAGGCCTACTACAAAACTTATGGCTTGCCGGTATTAATAACTCGCAGTTCAAACAACTTTGGACCTTATCAATATCCAGAGAAGCTAATTCCTGTTTTAATTCTTAATGCTTTGCATGAAAAATCTCTTCCAATATATGGAGAAGGTAAGAATATAAGAGATTGGATCTATGTTCTGGATAATTGTGAAGCAATAGATTTAATTTTTCAAAAAGGAAAAATAGGAGAAATTTATAATATCGGTACTGGCAATGAAAAAACGAATATAGAAATTGCAAATTTAATTCTCAAGGGGTTAAACAAACCTAAAAGCTTGATAGAATTTGTAATGGACAGACCAGGACATGATTTCAGGTACTCTTTAAATTGTGAGAAGATAAAAAAGTTAGGATGGAAGCCTAAGGTAAGGTTTGAAGAAGGGATTGAGAAAACTATTAAGTGGTATGTTGAAAATAGATGGTGGTGGGAGCCATTATTGCAGTAATGAGTGATAAATATCCCGGAATAAGCATCGTAATTCCGACATATAATGGCGAGAAGACAATAGGCAAAACGATAGAATCCCTTTTGAGTCAGAAATATGATGGAGAACTTGACATAATTGTTGTGAATGATCATTCAACTGATGACACATTAAAAGTTGTGGGGCAGTATCCCGTGGAGATAATAAACAATGATACGAATCTGGGATTTGCACGCTCGGTAAACAAGGGTGTAAAAGCCTCAAAAAATGGCATTGTTTGCGTGATTCATGAGGATATATTATTGGCTGAAAATGAATGGTTCAAGAAATTAGTCCCATATCTTAAGGAAGGAATTGCGTTAGTCTCTTCACCTGTGATATTACCGAGGGAAATTTATGAGGGATTTGGATTCTGGGAGAAGGCTTTATTCTCATGGGACTTGAAAGAGAATTATGAGAACTCTGTGGAAATTTGCACAGACGGATATAGTGATTTCAAAAACGTTATTTTTAAGAAAGATACTTTTTTACAGTTTGGTGGGTTAGATGAAGAGACATATAGAGCGGCTTGTGAAGATGTGGATTTGAGCATTAAATTATTTAAGGCGGGGTATAAGATGGTGTCGGTTCCGACGCCCGTGTATCATCTACATTCTTCTCGTGCGGCTAAACTTTCAAGGATATTATTTGAATACAGACCTCGCTTGGCGGAGGGACAAGGCGTTTTATTCAGGAAATATAGGTTCCGGGCTTGGGATATAAGCAATCAAATCTTCAAAACTTTTGCAGTCATTGCACTTGTCATTCCCTCAAATTTCATTCGCTTACTTGGAGCGATTTATATCGCTACAATAGTATTTGGAAATGCTGTAAGGGCTTTTAAAGTAATGAAAGACCCAAAAGTTTTAATGTTAATACCGCCTATAAAACTTTTAGATTACTTCTCAGATATAGTTTACTTCTGGAAGGGATTTATAACAGGAAGGCAGAGGAAATGAACGATGCGAAAGAAGAGTTGAAGAAAGAAGAGCGAAATTTACTCGTTTCGATAATCGTAATCAGTAGAAATGCTAAAAATATTATTACGCGATGCTTAGATAGTGTAATTAATCAAACGTATCCAAATATAGAAATAATAGCAGTGGATAGCTCCGATGATGGCACCGAAAAAATAATTGATGAATACCAAAAGAAGTCACGGTTTCCTTTTAGGATTATACATCAAGAGCCGAAAGGCGTAGCTGCTGCAAGAAATGCAGGAATTGAAAATGCGAACGGAGAAGTATTACTTTATGTAGATGCTGATTGTTACATTCCAGCAGGTTATGTTGAAAAGGCGGTTATACCCTTTATAAAATATGACAGTACATTAACAGTATTTACAAATATGGAAGTTTCATCAGCATCCTCATCTTTCTTTGGCAATCTTGTGACCCTTTACGAAAAAATAATGCAAAGTATATCGCATATAATTACTACACATCTCGTCAGAAAAAAACTGTATAATCTTATTGGACAATATGACGACAATCTTAAAAGTGGCGAAGATGCAGAATTATTAAATAGGCTATTAAAAGAGCGTAAAAATCTCGAAATAAAGGGTTATAGATTCGCTGCTGTTTATGATACAACCTATTATGAAATAAAGCAAGATACAACTCTTAAGGACTACTACAAAAAATGTATATGGTACGGCAGACCGCTTGCAAACAGAAAGTATTTCTTCGGCGATTTAAAGTCAAATATAATTAAACTGATCGGGATTATATATATGTCTACGTTTCCATTATTTGTCCTTATGATGTTATTAGCAAAAATCAAGTTAATTTATCTCTTAATTGTTATATTGCCCTTTATTACATCATTTGCATACGTATTTTATAAATCTATAATCAACAAAAAACTTACTTTAACTGTTTTCCTTTTGCCTTTTCTCATGATCTACAAATCAATTGGATTGCTGATTGGATTTCTGCAAGGGATTTTCAGGAGGAAAAATTAATAAGTTAAAGGAGGTTGGAACATTGAAGCTTGAGTACAATAAAAGAAAAACATGGACGTATCGATAATTGCGTCTTTAATAGGAATTGCAATTCTCTTATCATTGGTCTATTATACAGACTTTGAGAAAATCTTTAGAATTCTTCTTAAACATACTCTTTTTTCAGTTATGTCCATAGTGCTTATTATAACTTATTTTATATCTTTGAAATTGTTTTTTGCAATGTTATCATTGTTAATAACCTGACATTACGAGTTTTATAGGCTACAATATTTTTTTTCTCTACTAAATCACAATCTATGGGGCATTAAGCCGCTATAATCAGCCGAAAGCATTATGCCTGCGTAGCCCACATATAGGTCACATGGCGAAAACAAGAATAAAAAGGATAACCTTTTGTTTTTGTAACGGCCAATGAACGGATGAGTTTTTTAAGATTGTAGCCTATACAACGCTGAAACTCAGGTAATAATAGCCTTTCTAATTGGACTGTATCAGTCGTCAGAAAGAAACATAAAACGATTGTTTTTCTTGATCAGGCGCTCTTTTTTTTGAAGCATACCATTTTATGTATGGTGTGATATTGAGCTCAATTTAGGTTTTTTGATGATAAAAACTTGTTGATATGTATCCCCAAAATCAAAAATTGGCATAATCCAACCAATCAGTTTCATTAACATTTTTAACATTTTACTTCTCTTTTTTGGAGCGTATCGCCAAAGCAAGGTATCAAAAGGTAGTTGAATTATCATAGTGATAAGCCAAATAATTAAATTAGTATTGCATATAACTTTTATTGTAATGTTTGACTCGGTATTATTATATATTCCTTTAATGATTTCCTCTTTATCCGGTAAACCGAATTCTTCATGTTCCTTCAGCCATCCTCTGCTCTCGAAAAATAAGGAATGAAACTGCCTAAGTTTTTCTTCGTATAATATAGTTTTTCTACCACACGGAACTGATAGTATAATAAATTGTTTTGAAACACGGATCATTTCATGAATGGCAATGTTTCTTTTATTTGGATGTAGATGTTCCAGCATACTTACAGATATCACATAATCAAAAGATTTATTTTTGAATGGCAATTGATATACTGAGCCCTTCACGGGAATCATATTTTCTGCAATACTATATTCATCATAAAATTGTAAATCACATCCTATTACACTCTTTCCATAAAATCGTGCAATTCCTTGTCCACCGGATCCAACCTCTAAAATATGCATATTTTCCCTTTTTGATTTATTCAATAATTTCAAGACAATTTCATATCTTTGTATTACATCAATCATCTTATCTACTCCGTACCTTTTTGAGCATACTTATTTACATTTTTTATTGCATCAATTATCCCTTGTATTTGTGCTGGGATCAAATCAAAATGCCTTCGGTAGGCATATAATATGATTAATATGGGCGTCACAACAAATACTTCACGTAATAATACATCTATAAACTTCAACTTTCCAAAATTTTTCTTCATTAACACTATTTTATTCCTTGTTCCTAAATATCTATGGAATGGACTCATTCTTCCTTGTTTTTTCGATGTTTTGCCCCCCTTATGCCAAACCTTAGGGTAGGGAGTATAAATACATTTATATCCTGCCTTTCTCACCCTAACACAGAAGTCCACATCTTCTTGATAAGCGAAAAAAGAGGAGTCTAATAAACCTACTTTTTCTATAACCTCCCTTTTTATTAACATTGCGCAGCCAGTTATAAATTCAACAGATTGCTCAATATTATATTTATTGTCATCCAATTTCCCATATCCTGTATGTGCACCATCGTATTTCCAATCAATATAGCCACCTGCAAACCAGATTTTATCCGGCTCATCATAAAAATATATCTTAGGACTAATTGCTCCAGCATCAGGATATTTTGATGCTTGTCCTACAAGGCTATCTAAAAAATCTTCTTTAATTATTGTGTCATTGTTCAAGGGTAAAACGTAGTCTGCACCGTTCTGTAAAGCATATTGTATACCCACATTGCAGCCTCCTGCAAATCCAAGATTTTGCTTGTTTTTTATTAAAATCATTTTTCTGATAGAAGATAAATCCACGATTTTATCCTCCTTGCCTCCTCCAGCCTCTGCTTCTTCTCTTGTATATTCAATGTATTTTATTGGTTTATTGCTTGGATCGTATTCAAAAAACTTTGATTCAATCTTTATTTCACTTTCTGCATACTCTTTTATCCTCTCTACTGAACCATCCTCAGAACCATTATCTACAACAATCACATCGTAATTTGGGTAAGTTATTTGGTAGAGTGATTCCATACATTCTATCGTATCTTTCCAGCCATTCCAGTTGAGGATTATGATTGCTACTTTTGGTTTCATTTTTGCAGAACATATACTATATTAGGCTTAAGTGGTAACATCTTAAGAAATCGTTCAAAAAACTCTGGATTTAATCGAACTAAAGGATTTAACCACTTACTAAATTCCCCACTAAATCTCAAAGTTCTGTATTTCAATTTTTTATTAGTTCTACATCCTGCATCTACTGTAATCATAAGACAAACACCTTCAATGGTTGCATTTTTATTTACGTACTTCTCTCTTTGTGCTTTTTATTTATATGGCGGATAGAACCAATCCCCGGGCTTATTGCATCTCTCATCATCCGCTCTTCCCTTCATTATTTTTCGGCACAATCGTTACATCATTCCACGCTCTCCGCTCTTCATCGGGAAAATCCGCAACTTCACTAAGACCCTCCTTTGGTAACAATTTTATCCTCTCTATAACATACTTCCACTCCTCCATTTTTCTCTCACCTTAGCAGTTTATCTTATACTATTAAGCTCCCCTCTCTATTATAAACTTCCTTCCTTAAAATATTTAATGCTACATCTAAATCATAAGGTTTTTCCTTTAAGTATCTTGAAGCTTTTGACGTATCTAAAGAAGAATCTTTTGGGCGCGAGGCAAGCCATCTCATCTCATCCATCCTCGATGGTATTATTAAATCCTTATCCAGCCCAAATTTATTCGCTATTTGCAAAGCGAAATCATATCTCGAAACTCTTGTCGCTCCCGCTAAGTGGAATACCCCTTTTAGTTCTTGCCCTGCTACTTCTAACAGCATCTTTGCCAAATTGGTATTTAATGTAGGAGTTATAAATTGGTCCGTAACAATTTTCACCTTTTTTCTGTTCCTGAGGTTATCTATAAGCCACAGTGCAAAGTTAACCTTTCCACTCGTTGGTTTTGCGCCGTAAATAACGCAAGGTCTTGCTATGCAATCGCAATACTTCTCGCCCAATAGTTTCGTGTATCCGTAGTAATCTATTGGATTTGGCTCGTCTTCTTCTTTATACATACCCTTATCCCCTGAAAACACATAATCCGTTGAAACATACACGAGAAACGCTCCCAGTTCATTTGCAATCTCCACCACTCTTTTTGTCCCTTCTGCATTGATCCTGTAAGCCAATTCGTTATTAGCTTCACACTCATCAACGTTCGTTAAGGCGGCAGTATGAATTATAACTTCTGGCTTTATATTGTAGATAACCTCTAAATCTGTATCCTTAGCCAGATCAAGCTTTATTGGCTCGCCAAATGCCGGCTTGTTATGGCAATAGCCAGCGTAAACTTCATATCCTCTAATAAGTGCAATCTCTGCAATCTTACTTCCAAGCAAACCACTTCCACCGGTAATAAAAATCCTCATTGCCACTTCAATTTCCAGGGTGTCGGATGCAATACCTTTTCATCAGCCAAGGGCTTCCACCACCATTCATTCTTTAAATACCAATCAATTGTCTCTTTTAACCCTTCGTTAAATCCGTGTTTTGGCTTCCAACCCAATTTCCTGATCTTAGAGGAATCCAAGCTATACCTGATGTCATGTCCCGGTCTATCTTCCACAAACTCTATCAAATCTTTTTTACCTATTATGTCTAAGATTTTATTGACAACCTCTAAATTATTTTTTTCCTCTTCACTTGAGATATTGTAAATTTCTCCCTTTTTTCCTTTCTTTAAAACTAAATCTATAGCCTCACAGTGGTCTTCAACATAAATCCAGTCCCTTATGTTCTTCCCAGTTCCGTAAATTGGTACTTTCTTATCCTTTTTTGCTCTTATTATTGCTTTTGGAATTAACTTCTCTGGGAATTGATACCAACCATAATTGTTCGTGCATCTCGTAATCACAGCATTTAGTCCGTAAGTTCTGACATAAGCCAAGACGAACATGTCAGCAGAGGCTTTGCTTGCGGAATAAGGAGAAGAAGGTCTTAGCACGTCATCTTCCCTAAAAGAGCCCTCTTCTATGTCACCATATACCTCATCCGTGCTTACATGAACAAGCTTTGCCTCTGGATTGACTTTTCGTATCGCCTCCAGTATTGTGTAGGTGCCAATTACATTGCTTTCAATAAACGCATAAGGATTTGATATGCTTCGGTCAACATGCGTCTCCGCGGCAAAGTTCACTATTGCATCCGCCCCTTTAACAAGCTCAGCCATTAAATCATAATCGCAAATATCCCCTTTAACAAATCTATAATTTAAATCTTCTAAATTCTTCTTGTTAGAGCCGTATTTTAGGGCGTC
>Ga0114919_10001809_pt1 | contig 17174 bp, 14 predicted proteins | sample BlataG_FD_88682 | JGI IMG/M metagenome (GOLD analysis project Ga0114919, IMG submission 88682) | Deep subsurface microbial communities from Black Sea to uncover new lineages of life (NeLLi) - Black_00105 metaG | ecosystem: Environmental > Aquatic > Marine > Oceanic > Sediment | place: Atlantic... | reverse complement strand
GTTATTTGAAGTTTTTCCATGGATTTTAAGGCAGAAACAAGCCTTATTTAAGGGTGTGATATCCAAGTGATATGAAGGAAAAGGACTTAAAGCATGAGAGATTATTTATGTCGTTATAAATAAAACAATATGTATTATTATTATTATTATGGGTAAAAAAATGACAAACATCCTTGTTTTAAAATTTTTCTTTAAAAACCTTTTGTCATCAATAAATATATTTTTCTTTTTCTCGGATTATTTGGATTATCAATTATAAAATTCCCTTTAAACTGAGTGTTTTGGGTAATAATTTTACCAACTTCATCCATAATTTCTTTACTTTTTGGATAAAATTGAATAACAATCTTAGAATGAGGCTTTAATATTCTATAGTAAAACTTAAGAAGGTTTATTAAATTATCTCGCATAATTTTATTCTTTAAATCCTTAAAAATCCACTGAAAAGCTGAAATTGAAATAATTGCGTCAAAAGTATTAGACTTAAATGGAGGAAAGCACATATCAGCAACAATTGGGTTGAGTTCTTTAATATCATAAAAATGTAAGAATTCTGAAATAATATCAAGAGCAACTGTTTTATAACCAGATTCTTTCAAATAAATAGTTGTAAAACCTGGACCACAACCAGCATCTAATATTAAAGAATCTTTCTTCTGAAGATCTAGTATTTTTAATGCTCTAATGATAATCTTTTCTTGAATTCTCATCATACTTTTAGATCTTGCATACATAGAAAGAGTTTCTTTATTAAAATAATCTGAAGCTTTATTGTATAATTCTTCTGGTCTTTTTCTTTTAATATTGAAATTATATTTATCGTTCAAATTAGAATGGCCTAATATTTTAATCAATTAATTTGGTTTGGATAAAGAGTTTTAAATATATAGTATAAATCAAAAATTTTATTAGAATTTAAATATTTAATATTTTAATTAGCTTTAATTTTTGACATTTCAATTTTTTAAGGTGATACTATTGTCTGAAAAAGAAGAAAAGTTAGTGGTCAGAAAAGCAACTTTAAATTTACGTAGAAAATACGGAAGATCAAAACAAATTGATATTGTAGAAAGAGATTCTTTTGTCCCTAGTTCAGTAGAAAAGGCAATCAGAGAGTCTATTCCAAAGCGGAAATCTATACTGGCGTCTAACTTAGCTCTAAAGTATGATTTAAGAATATCGACTGTAAATCTGCTATTAAAGCAATACGAAGAAGAAGGCTTAATAAAATTATTAGATCCTACATTAAAATTAAAGATTTATGTTCCTAGATCTTAATTTCTGATTTATATTATTTCAGCTATTAATTCTTTTAATTTACTTTACTTGCATTTATTCAATCCAAACTAAATGTTATTAGAAAATAATTTATATTTTTTAGGACTAATCCTAATAAAGCATATAATTTAAAGCAGATGTGGTCCAGTGGTAAGACGCCGGCTTCGAGAGTAATGCACTATTACCATAAAAGCCGGTGCGCGTAAGCGTTCGGGGGTTCGAGTCCCTCCATCTGCGTTTGTTATATTTTTTAAGGTGAAAAACAAATTGAATAAGGGTATTGTTGTTGTAGGAGAATTACATCAAGATTTATACTACGAAAGCGATTTCTATTGGCAATTAGTTCAAAAAATAGTAACGAATATAATTAATTTTATCAAATTCAACCCAGATGATCTTAATAGAAAATTAATTGAAAAAACAGTTAAAAAAGGGTTCTCAGAAACACCCAAAAAAATATTGGGGCATTGTTACTTTAAGAGAGGGGGGAATGGTAACAATTCAGCTGAATTTATCGCAACACTTGGGGTTTTCACTAAATTAATTAGTGTAATTGGAAGAGGAAGTGAATGGATGATAACAGAACTAAATGAACTAGGTGTAAACACCGATGATATTTTTCAAATAGATGAAATTACACCAGTTAGCACTATTATAAAATCAGACTTTACAACAAAAATCCATTTAGCCCCTAATTTAAAAAACAGAATGAACTTCGAAGGAATAGAAATAGAAGATGATGCTTTTCTGAATGCAAAAATAATATATTCAACTCCTATTGCGAAAAAGTTTATAAAATTGTTTGAAAATGGTTCTAAATTGGGTTTAATAACCGCTTTTAATATAGAGACCCAAAAAATTCAATCAATCGAACAACTTGATGGATTAATCAAGCAAAAGTTTGATTTATTTTTTTTAAATTTAAAGGATGCTTACTCTATATTAAATGGGACGTTTTCAATCGATCAGGTTGATGAAAAATTTAAAAAATACGCAAAAATTCGAATTTACACGGCTGGAAAAGGAGGTTCTTTTACAAGAACAGATAATTTTAAAATCTTTTTTCCTGGAATAGAAGTTGAAGAAGTTGTTGATCGAACGGGGGCAGGAGATTGTTTTGCAGCGGGGTTTTTGACGAGGTTATTTGAATTAGTTGAAGATAAAGAAATGCTCGACCAATTAAATAAAGACGAGAATCGCGAAAAATTAAAAGATATCCTAAGTAAATGCGTAGAATTTGCTACTTATACGGCAATTTACAAAATTACTACTCAGTTAATTCCAACTCAGAAAGAGATGGAAGTTTTTATTAAGACTTTTAAAATTAAATAGACCTTTCTTTTTTACTATATTAATTGAAGAATTATATTCTCCATTTGTGGTTTCGCGGATTCTATTTTATTTAACATTTCTACAGTATTTTCTAAATTCTGTTCGTCTTCTTCAATAATGAATAGCAAATAAAAATCCAAGTTCCCAAACGTTAATACTTCTACCACTCCAGAATATCTATCGCCATTTTCAAATTTGTCTGAGAATTCTAATAAAGTCCTATTTTCTGCTATTATTTTTTGTTGAGCTTCTAAATATTTATTATAAATCCGCATTTTTTCCAATAAATGTAAATGCGGCCGGTAATACTCCCCAATTGTTATTCCTTTAGCATCAAATAATGCGATCATAATCGAATTGTAATTCTTACTCAATTCAAAAAATAATTGAGATACCATTTCCATTTTTTCAAATAATAACGATAACCCACTTGAAAATGCATCCATTATTGATTTAATATCGTATATTGAAGTCTCAAAGAAAAAGATATCAAAATCATTTGAATATCGGATTAATGCTTGTTTAATAGTTAAGCATCTCTGATTTATTACTTTTTCTTTAGTAAGTTGCGGATCGAATTTATGAAAAAGAATACACATTGGAGGGTAGTCCTGTTCCTCTTTTAGGAAGAGTAAAACTCTGTCAAGGTAATCTATTGTCTCAACATAACGGTCGTAATCTTGTGCATCTATGACATAAAATATTAAGTCGGTTCCGCTAAGGTATTTAGTTGGGTTCTTCAAATATTCTTCTCTGTATTGTAATTGCCCCCCAAAATCCATTCTTATGAATTCAACGCCCAAGAATTTGAAAGTATCACGCGCGATTTTTCTTGTAGGCATCAGTTTCGAAATTTCTTCTTCGAAACCGAATCTTTTAGTAATTACAGTGATAATACTAGTCTTACCTGCATTATCAAGTCCTAAAAAGCTTATTTTTTTCATAATAATCGTTCATTGGGCATTTTATTGAAAATTACGGAAGTAACTCTACAAAATATTTATAGCAGAAGGAACTAATAAATACTTACTTTTTTCATTGTAAAAGTTAGAATTACCCTCCCGAAATTGGGAACGATATGTAAAGTTTGTCTCCTTCTTTTAGTTTCGTTTTATAATTTTTCATGTAAGTGATGTTTCTGCCGTTGAGTAATATGACCATTAGTGGATTTAATTTCTTCTTATTTTTGGCTAGGATGCTATCATCTAATAGGTTTTTGTGCTCATTAAGAAATTGAGTTATAATATCACCAACTGTGTTTCCTTCGTATTGAATAGTATTTTTTTTAACCTTCAATACAAATATGTTCAATAAATTTAGATCAACTTTAACCATAATATTTTGACCCCATAAAATTGAAAATTTAAAAGATTAGATAAAATCCAATCCTAAATTTGATTCAATTTTAATAAATTTAATTTATTTTTAAGCTTAATCATAATGAAAGATAATAGGTTCAAAAATTCAAGACCTTTTGTTTTTGGTAATTTAAAAAATTTTAATTTCTACAATTTTTTCAACGCTTTCTTCAAGAATTTTATCAAGATTTAAATATTCGTAAATTTTTCTTAATTTTTCATCATCAAATTCTTGATTTATTGGTTTAAATGGGCAATACTCAATAAGATTAAACTTTTTTGATATTTTAAAAGCTAAATTTTGAATACTATCTCTTCCAAAACCTATTAACGGTGTAAAAATAGGAAATTTAGAAATAAGTTGATTAAGCGCTATGGAATCTAAATCTACTGAATCGGAACAAATGCTCGAGCAGTTCAAACTAACTCCGTCTGTTATTGCCCTAATTTTTTCGTAAAAAGAAAAATTGGAAACCTTAAGAATTCTTGATAATAAATCAAATCTAATTAATCTACATATACCGCAAAAGTACTGAATATCACTTAATTCTGAGCTTAGTTTTTTTAAAATGTTATGTAAATTAACTTTTATTAATCTGAACTGGTTAAAAGGTATGTAATCCGTTACTTCTTTCCAATTCGATATCCAGATATCGTTCAGCGCTTTATCTTCTGTTATATCAAATAAAACAGGATAAATTTCAGAGCCTCTTCTCATTAATAAAAAACCAGCTATTAAATCGTTTAACCTGCCGATATCCATTACTAATATCTTTTTTACAGGTTCAATTGGCAAGCCCCCCCATTTGCTCTTAATTACTTGAGAAAATATGTACGAAAAGTCTTGTCTTATTTCAATAAAAATTAGTTTCTTTGGGTGAGTTAGATTTACTTTTAAGTTGTGATTCGAGAGATTGTCAATGACGGCTTTACCCACAATTTTAGCCACTTCCATTGAGGTATAGTCATGTTTTCCAGATCTTCTAACTCTGAGCGCAAAAGAATCTCCCTTTTTCAAAATTTCTTTAGCTAATTCTATCGTTCTTTCAGTAATGTTTTTAACATTATCCGAAGTTCTTATTGCCGGACTGAGAGAATGCACTCCAAAAGCGTTTTTTAATACCTCGATCGCATTAGGAATATCTTTATTGTTAAAAAAGAAAAATACTCTAGACGAATCCTTGCTTAATTGATACTTATTAAAGTGAATTCCTTTTCTCTTGAGCATATTTTTTATATTATTCATTAAGAATTTGAGCATACGGATTTTTACTTTTTGCGATTTCAGCCAAACCTCAGCGTATCTTATTAGTATCAAGTTGTACTGCTCTAGAATAAGGTTTTTTTCCATGATATTTCTAATTCTCTTTTAAATTAAAATAGAAATGTAATAGTTTCCAATAACCTTTATCAATCCCGTTCGTAAGTTATGTTCTTTCAATACAACTAGTCCTTTCTTATAAATTTCAATTTCAATGAAAACCTCCTCAAAATATTTACCCTCAAGATTTCCACCATTTGAAAAGATTGTATTCTCAATTTTAATGTTAAATGAAATGCTCGGCGAGGAATTTAAAACCAAATCAATTTGTGATCTGGCAAATTGAGAAAGAACATCTCCTGAATCAATTAATTCCGTCCTCCACACGCTTAAAGGAGTAGGTATTAAGTTGTGAAAACAACAAACTCCAAAGATTTTCTGATGACTAAGCGACAACACTTTTTCGGTGAACTTATTCAATTTTTTTCGACCAATAAATCCTTCTTTCGAATCTAAAGTCGTAGAGTTCATACCCTGAAAGTATATTTTGTCATTTTCATATAGTGGATCAAATTCTCCAAAGTAGTGTTTCCAGTATTCCCAAGCAAGAGGTTTTGAATCAGTGTATCCCGGAACGACCAAATAAGGATGCTTTAATTGATTTAGTTTATCCTTAGCTATTTGAAACTCTTCTTTAAAGCTATTCTTAGTAAGATTACCCGCATGAACAACTAAATCAACTTCGTCAATTTTATTAATTTTTTCTAATGCTTTATCAAAATTATTGAAATTACTCTCAAATCGTTCTGAAACTAACGAATTTGATATTTGAATAAATCTAGCAATAGGTTTTTGTTTTTTATCTATCTGTAATGGAATGTAGTAGTTAACTTTGCGTAGTATTTCTCGTTGAGAATTTGAATCTAATACGGGAATCACTTTAAAATTAAGATTGTTGCCGTCAATATCTATGATTGAATAAGTAAATAATTCACGATACCTCGTTTTGTTACAGCAAAAAGTTCCTGCATTAAAAATAAATAAATCTTTCTCACTACTACTCACAGTATATAAATTAGAAATATGTCTATGGCCATTTAAAACTAAATCTGCTTTTGCCTCTAAAAGCATCTTAAGCATATCTCCTGAATCATCTATCGCTGATCGCTCTTTTCCTGTGTTTGGTATCGGTATTAATTGATGGTGAAAACATACAACCTTGAATTTATTTTCTCTTTTAGGTTTCTCTAACTTTTTTCTAACTGAATCGATTATACTATGATGAATTATTCCACCAGGTAAATCGGGTTTTGTACTATCTATCCCATATATATAAATATCGTCATCTTCATATGTATAATGTCTGGTTCCTACCATTTCTTCAAATAACAAATACCCTACATTCATTGCGTCGTGGTTTCCTATTAAAAATATCATTTTTGGACTTTTGGATAAAGGTTCGAACTTTTTAAATTGCTCTAAAGCATATTCGTATTCCAATAATGTTCCCATCTGAGTAATATCTCCTAAATGCAAGTAAAGAGACGCGTCTTTAATTTTATTTATTTTTTCCATTCCAACATTAAAGGCGTGAAGGTTAAATGCGCCACCCGATCGAGTAATATGTGTATCAGATATAATTACAAGTCTTTTTTTCGACTCCAACTTATCCTTTGGATTAATTTTAAAGCTTTTTTCAGAGATCATATTTTTAAGTAGTTCTTAATTTTGCTGGATGACCCAAATAAATTGAATTTTCTTTTAAAACCTGGTCGTAACTTGTATACGAATGAGCTGAAAGTTTCGAGTTTTGTTCCATAACCGTACCGGGCAGAAGAACGCATTTGGCTCCGATAAGAGCACCGCTTTCCACTCTTATTTTTCTTAAAATGAAATTATCTTGTTCAATACCAAAACTCAAGATCGTAGAATTCATTCCTATTATAACATTCGCACCAATTGATACGAATTCCGAAGAAATCCAACTATTATCGCAAATTGTTTTTTTCCCGATTTTTACACCAAAAAACCTTAAAGTGAACCGATTTTTAAACCATGGAAACGGATTTGAAGCCATAACATACAACGGACATTTTTTAACAATATTCCGTATATTCCAAAAGAGATAATCCCGATCTTCTAAAGATCGTTTGAAATTACCTTCCTTTGGAACATGTAGTAGGTTAACTATTTTTAAAATTAAAACTGATATTAAAATCGCACTAAATTGAATTATGTAGATCGCGGCTAAAACATTAAACGGTAATAATATAAAGAATAACCAATAACCTGTCTTGCTCCAAAAATAAATAAAGTACAAATATTCAAAAATAGAGAAAGGAACAAGGCTAAGAATAATTATTCCAATATATAAAATTAGGTATTTACCTCTGATTCTCTCGTCTATAGGTGATGGTGAATCTCCCTTTAAGCTAACTGGTTGAAACAATTTTTACTCCTCTTTTAAATTTAGATCGTCTTCATTTTGATTCACTTCGGCATTTGAAGGCTCTAGTTTAACTTTTTGCGCTTTTTTTTGAGAATCTTCGACTGATTGAATAGGCAATGTTAAACTTACTGGAGTACCTATATGAATTAAATTACCTTCTAATTCCTGTCCAATCGAAGTATAACTATTTACGCCCAATACAGCGAAATCTTGCATGATTGTACCTGGCGAAACTATTGTGTGAGGTCCTATAACGCATGCCTTTCCAACCTTTACTTTTTTAATTAAGATTTTATCTTGATAGATTAAATGTGAAAAAATACAAATGTTTAATGAAGTCATCGTAAAATCACCAATCTCTATAAATAAAGGATCTACATACCCTTCATATAAAACTACGCTTTTTCCAACCCGAGTACCGAAAAATCGATAAACAACAATATCAATCCAAGGCAATGGTAAAGCTCTTGCCAACCAAATCGGGAAATATGCCACCCAGAACCTTCTATGCATGTACTTCCAGTCCTTACTTCCTCTCTCAAAAATACCCTCTCGAGGTGGAGAAAGTTTGTTCAGTAGCTTAAAAACCCCGGCAGAAAATAATATGATTGTAAATGTGAATAGTAAAATATTACCATATATATTTAGAGGAAGCAATAACCAATAATACCACTCAGCTTTTAACCCAAAAGAATAAAATTCGCTTCCAGTTAAAAGATAATATAAGCTATTAATAAACCATAGGTTCCCAAGAAATAAAACTATACCCCCTATAAACAATTGTACAATTATAATCAATGAAAAAGGGATTTTGTAAACCCCGGATGTAGATATAAAATCCATTTCAAATTTGGAATTATTATCTCTCTCCATTTTGCTTAATTCTAAACTGATAAGTTATTGTTATTATTGATTAATTTTAATTTCCCTTCATTTATAAATTCCTTAAAATATCTTAATTTCATCTGTAAATTTACTCACTCTCGTTTTATATTAGTATTAATATCTATTGAAACACATAGGAATGAGACTGACCGAACAAATCCAGATAAAAAAGACAACAAACCTCTCGTGCTTATGCCATTTATCCAAAAACATTTATAATGTGGCAAATTATTACGTAAGGCAAGAATTTTTTTATTTAGGAAACTGGCTAAGATACTACGATTTATGGTACATGTTAAAAAATAAAGAGGCGTATCAGAAACTTCCCTCACAAACAGCCCAACAAATATTAAGATTAGTTGATAAAAATTGGAAATCATTTTTTAATTCCCTTAAGAAATGGAAGGCACAACCAAGAAAGTATCAAGGACGCCCTAAACCTCCAAAATATAAGAAGAAGAACGGAGAATTCGTGCTTATTTTCACTAATCAACAATGCCGAATCAAGGAGAGCTACTTGTATTTTCCTGAAAAAGTAGCCATATCTCCAATAAAAACGCGCATTAAAAGCCAATTACATCAAATAAGGCTCGTTCCTAAGGGATTATATTATATTGTAGAGATTATATACGAGAAAGACGTAAAAGATCTAAAGTTAGATAAAAAAAGAATTTTAGGGATTGATTTAGGATTAGCAAATATCGTAACTATGGTAAATAATGTCGGACTACAACCTGCAATTATTAAAGGCGGTATTGCGAAGTCCACTAATCAATTCTACAACAAACAACTAGCAAGATATAAAAGCGTTAAAGATAAGAGAGGGATCGCGTTTGAAACTAGAAGAATTCAAAAGCTAACTATAAAGCGAAATAACAAAATTAACGACCAATTTCACAAAATTTCAAGAATAATTATTAATTATTGCGTCGATAATAATCTTGGAACGATAATTATAGGGTATAATCGATTCTGGAAACAAAAAGTTAATATGGGGCGGAAAAATAACCAAAAGTTTGTTCAGCTTCCCTATTTCAAATTGATTTTTCAAATTCAATACAAATCCAAATTAGTAGGAATCGATGTTATCTTAGAAAAGGAATCTTATACCTCTAAATGCAGTTTTTTAGATAACGAATCGATTCAAAAATACAAAAACTATGCCGGAAAGCGAATTAACAGAGGGCTATTTCGAAGTAAGATAGGAATTATCTTAAACGCCGATGTCAACGCGGGGTATAATATAATTAATAAAGTAATCCCAAATGCCGTATTGGTTGATGGGATAGAGGGTATAGGGTTATATCCGTATTCTATTGCTGTTTCATAGTTATGGAATTCAATAGAATAAAATTTTAATTCCATAAAGGGAAATTAAAAATAACTTAACAACCGTAAAATAAATAAATTTTACACAATTTTTACTTTATAATATTGTTTTTTTATAAAAATAGATTTTTAAAACAAACCGATTATATTAATTATAAATATAAAAAATTAATAACCAAAAAAATCAAAATTCATACAAAAAGTGAAAAATAATGTCGATAGACTGGGCTAAAGCAGAAGAAAAACCTGATAAGAAGCAAGCCGTAGAAGGAAGGTTTTTATTAGACTTAAGAGCAAAAGTTAACGATTTAGAAAAACAACTTAGCGAGACTAAAAATGATTTGAATGGAACAAAGAGTAACCTTAAAGATACTGAGGGAAAACTCGAGGCTACTACAAATGATCTTAATAGTACTAAATCTACGCTCGATAGTACCAAAACTGAGTTAAAGGAAACTAAATCGATATTAGAACAAGTTAACAGCAAACTCGAAGACAAAATACAAACTGTAAATAATTTGAATTCTGAAATTGAAGGCTTGAAATCTAATCTTGAAAAAGTAAATAGTAAAGCAAGCGAACTTGAAGAGAATTTAGAAAGTAAAGAGAAAGAATTTGAAGCAACTATCTCGAGTTTATCCTCAGAGCTAGATGCATCTAAAGCTCAAATAAAAGGGTTGCAGGACCAATTAGCTAATAATCAAAGCTCAAGTTCAGAAAACCAAGTAAAAATTGATAATCTAACTTCTGAAATTCAAGAATTGAATAGCAAACTTACGAGTACCCAAGAAGAAAACACGAAATTGAACGAACAATTAATGGAATTTAATAACTTATTGCTACAAAAAGACACCCATATTCAAGAGTTAGGTAGTAATTTAGGTGCTAAAGAAAAACTAATTGAAGCTCAAACTGTTCATCTAGAGGAAGTTGAAACTGAATTAGGCAATTTAAAACCTCCAGAAATGGGTACAGGTGGTTTTGCTAGCGATGAAAGGATAACATGTCCTATGTGCGGATCAGTAGGACGAGAAATCAAGCAAATTGAGGATAAAACAAAAGTTTTGTCTTATGTTGGCCATATACCCATGTATGCTAAAAAGCATGTATGTAAGAAGTGTGGCTACGAATTCTGAATTCCGAATTATTATTTCTTTTATTTTTATTATCTAATTTTTATTATATATTGATTATTAAGAGCTAATTTAATAGTTGGAGGAAAGTATATTTCTTTTTTATTGATAATAAACAATTAAATAGAAATAAGAATAAGAAAAAAAAAGAAAAATTTTTTAATTTTACACTCTTGCTTTCTTTTGTTCGTGAATTTCCTCGAGTTTTTCTTTGACTTCCTTAATTTTTTCACCGTGTAAGGGGTATTTGTATATTGCCAATATGGCAATTATTAGGGCTATTGCCGGAAATATAAAGATTAAAGCTCTTAACCCGAAAGCAACTTGCGATGGATCAACTGATGGATCAAAGGTTGCCCAACCAACAGTACTAAAAACTGTGCTTATGGCTAAAATTACTAAAATATTAGAAAACCTAAGGACGAACGCATTTACGCCATAAAATCCCGCTTCTCTACGCATTCCTGTAGCAATTTCGTCTTCGTCTACGATATCTGCAACAACTAAGTCAATAATATACAATGAACCAGATAAACCCATCCCTATTAAGAAGAAAACAATCAACCCTGATATGAGTTCAGTTATAAACATTAAAGGAAACAGTGATAATATCCAGATGGTCATTGAGATCATCCACGCTTTCCTATTACCGATTTTGCGAACAATGGGTCTCCACAATAATGTAATAAAAAGCGTAGCTGAAATAAATGTTAAACCTAAAAGCAGTGAAGCCATGAATGCGTCTGATTCATTTAAAACGTATTTTGCATAGAGTGGAACGAGAGTAGGAAGCATACCAAATACAAACCAATTTGATGTTTCCGAAATGATATACCATCTAAAAGATTTACTCTTAAAGCAAAATTTTATAGTTTCAAAGAAACTAAAAGCATTTTTATAATCTTCTCGAAATTCTTCTTTTTCTTTTGGACCAAATAGCAGAAAAATTAATGCCCCCACAATTACAACTATTCCGGCTATAATTCCGAACAATTGATATTCAGGTAAAGCTGCTGGATCAGAAAAATCTGATATTATTAGTCCAGGCAATATAAACGCAAAAATTAAGCCTATAATTGAGAAAATTTGACGAATATTATTTGCTTTCGTTCGTTCTTGCTCGGTCATGAAAACTTCTGGAAAAAGTGACGTCAGATTTAAGCTGAAAGCAGTGTAAAATAGTTCAAAGACGAGAATAATCATTAAAAAATAGTAGAAATTACCAACTTCGTTTATCGTACCGACAGGCAACGGAGGTGTAAACAAAAAATACATTACTACTGCCAAAGGTACGAAAAATACAACAATATAAGGCAAACGGCGACCCCATTTTGTGTGTGTTCTATCTGATAAATATCCTATAAGTGGGTCGTTAAACATGTTCCAAACCGTCCATATAAAATATCCTAGAGTGATAAGCCAAATATTTATTTGAACTACAGTAAAATAAAATGTAAAAATTAAAAGAATAAATGCTTGATAGGCTGTTACATCACTTATTTGTGCAAAACTATAGAAAAACGCTTTTTTAAGAGTTCCAGATTCTTTTTTACTCAAAAATCATCACCAATTAATCATTTTTAAAAAATTTATAGTTAATCTTAATCAATTTTTTCTTTAATAAATGTTTAGTTAAGACATTTTTCATTAATATCGAAAATAATATTAATTTCTATAATCGTTTGAAATGTTTTTGCATCATCCTATATATACTTAGTATAATCGTGCTAACACCGCCCCCACTTTCGCTTTGTGCACCCACAAACCATAAATTCTCAATTGGGGTTTTATGAGGAATACCTTGTTTGCCCATGATTGGTGCTATTCCACCAAATGCGTGATGATCTAAATTAGTTCTTTTCCGAAAATCTTCCGGAGTCATAATTATTTTAGTTTTGATGTGGTCTCGAAGGTTAGGAATATTTTTCTCGGCATATTCTATTAACTTTTCGGAGTACCCTTCTTTTTTTTCCTCCCAATTTCCTTCTTTTAATGAATCTGGACAAATTGTATATATTGTTATCGCATTATGATCTGGAGGGGCCATCGATGGAGAATGAAATGAAGGGACATGTACTACAAAACCATCAGCCCCTTCGTGGTAAAGCCCTTTTAGACAACGCTCTACCCCTCCTTCAATATCGTATGTACCATAATAATAAGTACACACTTCTGATAAGTAGGGCGACGGATTATAATCTACACCTATATGAACCATAAAGACAGAATTCATTAATGAAATATTTTCGACTTCCTCTAAAAATTCTATAGGTAAATCTTTTTTTCCAATTAGCTTTAGAAATGTTTTTTTCGCCCCTCCGCTGGCAATTATTAATTCAGCATGGTGTGTTTGACCGTCATCAGTTTGTAAACCTGTAACCTTATTGTTTTCAACGAGTATTTTTGAAACCAAACTATTTATTACGATTTTTCCTCCTTTTTGTTGAATTTTTTTACTTAACGCGTCTACTAAAGAACCTATTCCTCCTAAAACATTAAAAAGATGTAAATGTTCAGATTTTTTCGTTAATTTTTTTGGCATTCTTTTATCGTAAAACGGTTCTGGATTCAAAGCGAAAACACCGAGTCCAATAAACTGAGTTGGTTTTACGAAAAAATCTGCTAATATAGAGATAAATATGCTTTGAAGCTTTTTGGATTTAAAGAGATGATCCATTAATTTTTTAGCGCTCCAATTTTTTTTGGTAATTAAAGGGAATAATGTTAATAATAGAGAAATTTTATAACCAAATTTTCTTATTCCTTTTGCTTTTTCCATTTTACGCGCGATTGTCATTAGTTTCATAAAGCGCAGATAATATTTCCAGTATTTAGACAATCCTTTAGCGTCCTCTGGAAAAAGTTCCCTTAACTTATCCATCCTCCATTTAAGACCTTCATACTTCTCAGGTTTTTTTATTTCAAAATCGGGGAAAATATATGTTCGATCGTCCTTTATCACTTCAATTTGATCCAACACTCCCAATTCTTTAAGTACATCACCAACGGGTTCTCCCGCCCCTATTCCCTCGATTAGAAGTTGCCCTAAATCCCATTTATATCCGTCCTTTTCGAAAGAAGCAGTAACACCTCCAATTTGATTAAATTGCTCAAAAATTGTGACTTCATGGCCATTCTTTACTAGATATGCCGCAGAGGTTAACCCTGCAATACCAGATCCAATTACACATACTTTCATAGAATTTTCAATTTCAATAATGAATTTTAATGATTAACACAAGTCTAATATCAAAATAATTAATTTTAACAATATATTACTTAATAAATACTTAGTAATAATATAAAAAAAAAAGTTAAATATTTGATTTTTTTTCTTGATGAATTTCGTCGCGTTGTTCCTTGATTTGTTTTAAATATTTGCCATCTAACGGGTAAAAATATATTGCAATAATAGCGATTACAAGAGCTATTACGGGATAAATGACCATTAAACTCCTTAGTTCAAAATCTGGGATATTTATTGGATCGAATTCACCCCAATTAGCAATAAGAAATACAGGTCCGATAATTAGAAAAACAAATACAGTTGCAAATCGCTGAAAGAAGATGTTAACGCCGTAATATCCCCCTTCTCGGCGTGTCCCTGTTTTTACTTCGTCTTCATCTACAATATCTGCAATAATTATATCAATTATGTATAAAGAGCCAGCTAAACCTATTCCAATTAAGAAGAATACTATAAATGCTACTAATTCCATACCAGGCCCTAGAAAAAATAGCGGAATTAGAGTGATAATCCAAATTGTCATCGATATTAACCACGATTTTCTCGGACCTAATTTTTGAACCACTGGTTTCCAAAGTATTGTCATAAAAAGTCCTGCAGATAAAAAACTAACGCCTAACAAAAGCGATATCATGAAAGGGTCTCCAAAACCTAAAATAAATTCACCATAAAGGGGAGCTATCACAGGAATCATCCCATAAACAAACCAATTAGCGATTTCTGCGGGGATGTAACGCATGAAGCTTTTATTTTTAAAACTATATTTTAAATTGTTGAAAAAATTAGGAGCATCTTTGTAATCCTTGCGAAATTCTGTTCTTCCTTTTGGTGAGAATTTTAAGAATAGTAAACCAGCAATAATGACAATTATGGCAACAACGATTCCAAAAGTAGGATATTCTCCCGGTAATGGGCTTGTATAGCTAGAAATAAAAATGCCAGGCAAAAGGAAGGCTGCAAGCAATCCAACTATAGCAAAAAGTTGTCTTACATTATTACCTTTCGCCCGTTCTTCCTCAGTTATAAAAATTTCTGGGTACAAAGAAGTATAATTTATATCATACATTGTAAAAAATAATTCAAATACAATGATTATGATTATAAAATATGTGAAGTTTATAGTAGGATCGGTGATACCTATTGAAGTTGGTGGTGTAAACAACAGAATCATAATAATTGCTATTGGAATTAAAGAACCTATGATCCAAGGGAATCTACGCCCCCACCTAGTGTGTGTTCTATCCGATAAATAGCCGATAAATGTATCGTTAAAACTATTCCATATTGACCATATAATAAATCCAAGAACAATTAATTCAATTCTAATCCCTACTACTGCGAAGTAAAACGTAAAAGTCAAAAATGTGAACGCTTGGTAAGAGGCTATATCCGATATTTGACCAATACTGTAGGAAATTGCGCGCTTATACGAAAATTTTGTTTTTTCAATTCTATTTTCAGTTTCGTTCATAAATTATCAATAAAATTTTTAATTAAATTGATCTTATTTCTTTTTTGTCTTTAATAAATATTTGTCTATGTTTTGAAGTTTGAGACTTATTTTGAAATTTAATAGAGTCAAAACCTTAATCCTATAATCTTTATTCTATTGAATTATTATCAAAAATAAACATAAGATAAAAATAGATATGATTTTAATCTTTAGCAAATATATCACTATAAAGAACATTGGAGAGTTCTGTCTAAAATGGATTTACAAAAGTTATTCAAACCAAAATCAATGGCAGTAGTGGGTATTTCAAAAAAGAATCCCCTTAGCCCGGGAAGAATCGTTTTATTAAAAAATGAATTCGAAATGGATGTTAAAGTATATGGTATTTATCCAACTGGAGGAGATATTGAAGGCATTCAATTGTACGAAAGGTTAGACAAATTACCTGAAATCCCTGACTTACTTGTAATTGCAGTTGGACCAGACGACACCTTAGGATACATCCAAGACTGCGCAGATCTAGGGATTCCTTCAAGCGTGATAATTAGTGGTGGTTTTGCTGAAATCGGCGGAAAAGGGAGGAAAAGGCAAGTACAACTCGAGAAAATAGCTTTTGAAAACGATATTGCAGTTCTCGGTCCGAATTGTCTTGGTGTTTATGCAAGTCCACTTGTAGACACAATCTTTTTACCTACGGAACGTATTACAAGACCGCCGAAAGGTTCTGTGGCATTAATAAGTCAAAGTGGAGGCGTATTGGTAGACCAGTTTTTCAATAAATTCAAGGAGAGAAATATTGGCGTGTCTACCGCAGTATCCATAGGAAATCGAGCAGTTGTTGACGAAACAATGCTATTAGAATATTTTAGTAAGGTCGACAAGGAAACAACAAACATTGCGTTCTATTTAGAGGGATTTAAGGAAGGGAAAGCAAGAAGATTTTTACAATTAGCAAAAGAATCAGAGGATACTGTTGTAACTTTTTTTGGAGGAAAAACTAGGGAAGGAAAAGTAGCTACGCAATCGCATACGGCAAGTTTAGCAGGAAATTATAAAATTCTATCAGCAGCATTGAGGCAATATCAAATAGTACAACCTAGTTCTGAAAGGGAGCTATTAACGAGCTTAAAAGTCTATGATGTATTATCACACAGAAAAAATCCGTTTGGGAAAAATGTTATAACCTATGGAGATGTCGTGATTGTGTCAGTTTCTGGAGGCCACGGAGTAATCGCATCCGATATGTTGAAAAATTATGGTTTGAATGCAATACGACTTGAAAGGCAAGAGAAGAAAGAGTTAAAAGAGCTAATGAATCCCGCTGCACGAGAAATTGCATCTTTTAATAATCCAATAGATTTAACGGGTTCTGTGATCGATACCGATATTGAAGATATAGTAAGATATTTATCGGATGTTGAGCGTATTGAGTGTATAATATTACTACTG
>Ga0114919_10001807_pt1 | contig 17176 bp, 12 predicted proteins | sample BlataG_FD_88682 | JGI IMG/M metagenome (GOLD analysis project Ga0114919, IMG submission 88682) | Deep subsurface microbial communities from Black Sea to uncover new lineages of life (NeLLi) - Black_00105 metaG | ecosystem: Environmental > Aquatic > Marine > Oceanic > Sediment | place: Atlantic... | reverse complement strand
TATTTTAGCTGTTTCAGCCATAAAATGCACACCGGCAAATACAATAATATCAGCTTTTGTTTTTGCAGCCTTTTGTGACAAACCTAAGCTATCCCCAACAAAATCAGCAATATCCTGAACATCCCCTTCCTGATAATAATGTGCTAACAGAATAGCATTTTTATTCTTTTTCAACTTCTTAATCTCATCAATAATATTTATGGAATTATCAATCTCTTTATCGATGTAACCTTTTTCTTTTAATTCTTTATAATCAACATTTATATTATACATAAGTTTTATATATTTTTTATAATATAATGTATTTATTCGGTTAATTGTGTTAATAAAATAAATGTTGTTTAATTGCAATTTGAGATATTAAATAAATCAAAACACTTGATTAACAAATATATTTATTATATATATTTTATTTTTAGTATGTTCTATAAATAATTAACACCCTGTTAATTATAATTTTTGTTAAAAAAAAATAAGAAAATATATAAAAACAGATGTGTAAACCATGTTAGTTATTTATGATGCAAAATTGAAAAATAAATTTTAAAAAAACATAGAAAATATTATATGAATTTCAATATTTATATTACAAGTGAAATTTTAAAAAATTATTTTAAAATATTAACCGAATATTAAATATAGATTGTTAATTTATTTTTAATACAATTAAGTAATAGCCAATCTTTATGAACTGGTTAAATGAACTGGATTGTGGGAGCGAATAATTTATGAATAACTTAAAAAATTTAGAAAAAAAAAAATATATAGACAGGAAAAAATTATTAAAATATAGATTTTCAGCGAATTAAAATAATAAAAAAAATACTTAAAGATGTTAAATTGATTTAATTTGTTAAATTTGATATTAAATAAGGATAAAATGAAAAAGTTAAAAATTGCAATATCAAGTGATCATGCAGGTTTTTATTTAAAAGAGAAGTTAAAATCTTATTTAACAAGTGAAGAGTATATAATAAAGGACTTTGGAACATATTCGCAGGAAAGTGTTGACTATCCTGATTATTTTCATCCATTGGCAAGAGCGATGGAGGTTAAGGAATTTGATTTTGGAATAGTTATATGTGGAAGTGGAAACGGTGCAAATATGACCTTAAATAAATATCAGGGAATAAGATCTGCTTTATGTTGGAATACAGAAATAACAAGATTAGCCAGGGCACATAATAATGCGAATGTTTGCGCATTGCCTGGTAAGTTTATCAATATTGAACAAGCCATTGTTTTTGTAAGGACTTTTCTGAATACAACATTCGATGGTGGACGTCATGAAAGAAGAGTAAAGAAAATACCTTTAATAACAATATAAAGTGATATTAATAACTTCAGAGTTTTCTTGCAAAGACTAAGTAGGGTCTGTCTATAAACTAAGTATTTAGAATTTATTTATTCACAAAATAATTAATTTTCAAAAGTGTTCATAAGCTCACTTCGTTCGGTTGTTATTGGTAAAGAAAGCATAATAAAATGTTGCAATTAATGCGCCTGCCAGATTTGCAACAATATCCATAAATTCGGCGCCACGGTCATGAAATACATATAGCTGAAAAATCTCTATTATCATACCGTAAAATACGGAAATAACCAAAGAATAGACCAGGGAAGATTTTGTACTAGGAAAATTGACAAACTTCTTAAAACCCGGGATAAGCAATATTGTCAGGATAAAATATAAAAACATATGGACCAGCTTATCGATATATAATAAATCGAAGATATTTGCTTTGTCGAGATTTTTTCCGGGAATAGAACTGAGGAGAAAAATTATAGTAGCCCATAAAATTGATTTCCAGAATGATCTTATAAACATATTATATTTTTAGCCATTAAATTAAGAAATAAATTGAATAAACTTTGATCAGAATTAAATCTATTTATTTGGTTCGTTTTTAAAAACCGATGTAAGCGAAAAAATATGCAGAAAAGAATAAAAGCAGATGAAATGCTGAAACAGCTAAAGGAAGAAAAGATAAATACCTGGTTTGACCTGGGTTTATTTATTGACAGAGTGAAGGAACACAGAAAAGTACCGTCTGTAGAATTTAAAGGTTCGTATGAAGAATATAAAGACTATATAAAAAAAGGAGGAGTTGCCTTTGTTACCTTTAGGTATTCTGTTGATGGGGTAACAATTGAAATTGAAAAATATGCGAAAATATACCGTACAAATTACCAGGGTATTAATATCCACTATATTGGAGGACAATTTAAACCGGAGTCGTATAAAATAATCGATTCAAGGACAAAACGTTTTATTATTGAGGAAGCAGACGGATTTGACAGTTGGGATCTCTACAAGGATTTTTTTTTTACAAAGCTGAAAAGAGGAAGCTCTGAATACAATGCATTGATTTTTAAATTCTGGAAACAAGTACTTACCATAACCATAAAACTGGCGAAATACGTTGAGACAAATAACATCAGGCTGTTATTTACGGTAAATGTATGCTCAAATCCGGGAAACGTTTCTCTTGCTTTGGCTATTGTTCTGGTATCAGAATACCTTGGAATACCGGTAATTTGCAATAATCATGATTTCTATTGGGAAGGAGGTAGCAGACCGGCGGAAATTGAAGTAAAAAGATCACAGGCTGGTCCTCGCGATTTCTTTTTTAAAAATTCACATCTTGGAGAATTCTTTTCACTGGTTGAAGTTTTATTTCCATGGGAATCGAGGTCGTGGGTATCGGTGAACATTAATTACAACCAGAATAAACATCTGATTAAGGTAAACGGACACAATCCTGCGAATATAAAACTAATTGGAACAGCCGTTGATACCAAGGAATTCACGAATACAAATAAGAGGAAAAAGATAAATACCTTTTACCAGTTTGAAAAAATACTCAGCAGGTATGAAGACACCCTGGTAGCATATTCTGCCGAAGATGTACTTAAACGAAAGTTGGTTAATAAAAATAGCACGAGACCCATTCTGGCAGGATACAGGAGAACAAAACCCATAAGAAATTTTCTTGCTGAGAATATTATTTTTTTACAACCAACAAGGATTATCTCCCGAAAGCGTATCGAAGTAGGCTTTGAATTGATCGATAAATTGTTGAAATATTCTGATTTCTCAAACAAATTCAGGGAGACAAAACACTTAAAACTAACTATATTGGTAACCGGGCCGATAGCCGCAGGACATTACATCTATTTTGAAAAATTGTTAAAACGTTTTTCTGTTCTACTGAAAACAATCGATGAGGAATTCAGGGACAAGGTTTATCTGGCCTTTCTTTTTAGTGAACTTGACAAAGAGGAATTTAAAAAGAGGTTTGAAAATCCCGTTGGAATTACAGAGCTTTATAATATAGCCTCACTGGTGTTATTGCCCAGTGAAACAGAGGGCAGGGGATTACCAATAATAGAATCGACTGCATGTGGTACTCCAATTTTTTGCAGTCGGTATTTTCCTGAGGATGTTTATTCCAATGTAATTGGTGAAAATCTACCAGAAGAGGAACGACTGAAAGTAATTGAATATGATGGGAAAAAGATAACCACAGACCATGTTAAAAATATTTTCGAGAGAGTCTTTTTTCCACACAGATTTATTGAAGAAATAATGCACAATAAAAAAGCCGTTCAAATGCGGTATAGTCTTGAAGCGCTAAATGAAAATATTAAGGGAATTTGTTATACACTATATTTACAGTTAAGTTCTAATAATAAATCTATTGAGCGGGTAGAGAAAACAATCGAAAAATATAAAACCATAAATAACAGTGATTGTAATAATAAAGATCTGCTATTTATTTTAAAGACACAAAGAAGACATTACCTGCCTGGCTTTGGAAGGCTTGCTTTCATGCTGAATTTAAAATCTTTAATTGATCCAAGCTATTTCAGGGTAGAAGAACAGGAAATCAGGGGCCTGGCGTTCACTTTTGCGAATGAATTGGTGGAAAATGATCCTGATTATGAATTCTTTCCCGAGGAGAAAATTATTGAGTTTTATAATGCAGTTGACAGCATTTTCCTTTATAATAAAGGTGAAGAGAAAATAAGACATGATCATTCGTTTTCATACAGGTACAGGAATAAGAAATATTATCCTTATCAGGACTACACTATTCAGGAGCTGACAGGAATAATTAATATGTTGTTTTACGATATTTTCAGACCCGAATTGACCAATAAGATTGATGTGTCCGGGCATTTTTTTACTGACTGGAATTTAGCTTTATCACAAATGACATCATCTTCCACTCTGGCTATTGACGACCGGAAGGAATTACTTAAAAGAATGCATGAAAATAGACCAATAGGTATTTTTTCAGGACAGCAGGTTAATAATGAATTGGAGTTTTTTGCTTTGCAATCAGTAAGATCGCGTATGAATCTGAGCCTGGAAGAACAATTGACGGAGAATATAATTTTAAAAAATGCCTTTAAAATTGAGCCAGTGTATTTATTTGTTCAGGAAAAATCAGTATGGAGATGGCCAGGAGTTAATGAAATAATCAGTTATATTCAGGACGGGAATGATGAAGAGCTGAAATTGTTGTTAAAGAACGGTTTATTAAAGGTGGTGAAGACAAATCAGTGGTGTGTTGGAATTCATTTTGCTCAACTGGGAGAGAAGCCATTGAAAATTTTAAGAGGGATAAAGGAAAAGAAAGGATTTATTATTTCACTTAGAACAAACGCAGTGGTGATGACGGATATAATAGACATTGACCGCTTTCATATTGGGAGAGCAAAAGATCCAATTACTGCGAACATTATGGGAATACCCGAGGAAAGCGGATACATTCAATTCGTTCCGGCAGGGGTAAGGACAACATTGGCCTATCCCACACCAATACAAACAGCCAGGGATTTTAGTGAAGTATTGAAAAGTGATTTATTTAAGAAATTGACGCGGAAGCTGGGAGAAGAAAAGGTATTTGAAACCATCAAAAAAGATGCCGAGGAAAAAGGTTCTCCTATAAACTATGTATTGCAAAACATGGTTAAAGGAAAAACCGGAAAGAAGGAAATTGAATACTCATTTGTAAGCGGAGTGTATAAGGATGGACTTCCATGGAATGGTGTTATGGCAAAAGTGAATATTTCTCAAACCAACAGGAAATGGCAATTTCGGACGCTATCAAGCAGGGTAGGGACCAAAAGAGTTACCGGGTTCATTTCAGATTTCGAAAAGAACAACAACAAAAAAGTAAGAATAGGATGGAATGGTGGTTATATATTAAACCCTGAATTGGTTGGAAAATTGGGTTTGCCCGAATCTTATATTGGTTCGCCTTTAGGATTATTAATATCTGAAAGGAAAATCATATCCACGCCGTTATATAATAAGGCAGCACTTTTGATTTATCAGGATGGAAAACTGGATATTAAGAGAGTAACCTCAGCCAATGGTATTACTATATCGGAAGGGAATACAAGCATTGAGCTATCCAAAGAAAATTATAATGTCAATAAACCCGGCGACCGGCCATGTTACTATGATTTATTATACCCTCAACATAAAATTAAGGGAAATGGAAGAATTATTCTGAGATTGGCAGGCACTGTAGTGAAAGAGATAATAGAAACGAAAGAAAGAGAAAATGTTGAGATTTTGCCTGTGGGCTTAACCCTATCGTTTGATAAATCAAATTTTCCTGGAAGTTTTGCAGTAATTGATAAAGAATTGCTGATACAGGTAAAAGGATATGAGGAAGTTTTACACGCTGTCGAGGCAGGGCCATTGTTGGTTGATGATGGAGAGTTAAACCTGAATATGGAAACAGAAGGATGGAAAACCCGGAATTCAATCAGAACCCAGGCAGCACGGCTGGATTATACAGATATGCGGGGACCCAAAATAGCCGTAGGTTTAGACCCTCCCGGTAATTTGGTGGTTTTAACAATTAATGGAAGAATCAGGGAATCGGTGGGAGCAACTCATATTGATATGGCAGAGATTTTGATTGAGCTTGGAATCCAAAAAGCTATGGGATTTGATCCCGGAGGAAGCAGCACTCTGGTTGTAGACGGAAAAACACTGAATATCTCCCCCTATAACAGTCAATACGAAAAAAACGTTTACTCTTTACCACCAGAGCCCAGGGCAGTGGCAAATGCAGTGATTGGTTATATTTGTTAATATAATGGCCGGAATATATATTCATATACCTTTTTGTAAACAATTGTGTTTCTATTGTGATTTTTATAAGAGCAATTCTTTAAAGGAAAAGCCGCAATTTATTAAGGCACTGAAACATGAAATTGAATTACAGAAGAATTATCTTGAAGGTGAAAAAATTGAAACCATTTATTTTGGTGGTGGGACACCATCGGTTTTAAACGGTAAAGAAATAAATAGCCTTTTAAAAAAATTGTCAGAGATTCATGAAATTACAGATAATGCGGAAATAACCCTTGAGGTTAATCCGGATGATATCGATAAGGATTACGTTTGTGAAATAAAAACAACACCCGTAAATCGTATTAGTATTGGTATTCAATCCTTTTTTGATGAGGATCTTTTATTGCTGAATCGAAGGCATAATAAAAGACAGGCGATAAATGCCGTTAAACTTTCTCAATCTGCCGGCTTTTCCAATATCAGCATTGATTTAATTTACGGTATTCCCGGAATGAGTGTGGAAAACTGGATAAAAAATCTTAAGCAGGCGTTTGAATTAAATGTTCAACATATCTCGGCTTATTTTTTAACAATTGAACCGGGTACTGTAATGGCACAATTGATCGAAAAGGGAGAAATCACACCCCTGGAAGAGGAAGAAAATGTAGAACAGTATAATGTTCTACTTGAACAAATGGCTCAAAACCAATTTATTCCGTACGAAATTTCAAATTTTTGCAAAGAGGGTTACTTTTCAAAACACAATACAAATTACTGGAAGCAAGAAAAATACCTGGGATTAGGGTCATCGGCACACTCATACAACGGGCATTCAAGGCAGTGGAACATTGCCGATAATGATAAATATATCCAATCTTTAAAGGCAGACAGCCTGGTTTTTGAAAGAGAAATATTAGATCCTAAAAGAAAGTATAATGACTATATCTTAACATCGCTCAGAACCATGTGGGGAGTTGATTTAAAATATCTTGAGGAGGAATTCAGCAAAGAAGCCAGGGATTATTGCGTAAGCCTTGCCAAAAGGTTACTTGAATACGGAATGATCGATATTAAAAATGAGAGCCTGATATTGACAAAACAGGGTAAATTTATTGCCGATAATATTATTTCCGAATTGTTAATGACTGATTAACCGGCAGAAATGAAAACCGGTCTTAAAAGGAAACTCGTCAGACGACCCGTCAAACAAGCCGGGCAGGCTTTAGTTCGTCAGACGAGTGAATTAAGATTTAATAGCGTTTGTAATTAATTCATCGAGTTTTTCCTGTAATGTGGTGTAGGAGAAATATTTCTTGCCAAGTTTATAATTATGTTCAGCTATTTCACGGTTAAGTTGTTTGTTAAAAATCACCTCCCTCATTTCCTCGACAGCCTCATCGGTTAGTATATTATCCTCAAGCCTCACGGCTTTAAAACCTTTGCTTCCGATATCCGGCCAGTAAACAGGTTTATAATTATTAACAAATATTGGAACTTTTGCCAATATGGCTTCAACAAATGCATTACCAAAACCTTCGTATGTGCTAAAATAGGTGCAGGCGTCAGCATGAGCGTAAGCATCGGAAAGGGAATAATTTCTCTCTGTCCCATTGCCCATAAGTCCCTTATTATGAATAAGATGAGATGCAAATATAATCTGCCGGCTTAATTTCAATTCATGAATCTGATTAATAAGTTCGTTGTAATAAAGACTACCCGCATCGTCTTTATAACTACCGGTTATTACAAGTTTAATTGTTTTGTCCTTAAGTTTGTCAATCAGATCTATTGCAACCTCGATGCCTTTTCTTTTGACAATACGTGTAATCTGGAACAATAAATGATCATCTTCTTCAAGGCCCAAATCTCTTCTGAGATTCTGGTTTTTCGCCGTTTTTTTACCAAATTTCATATCGAAATCCATAACATTGGGAACAACAACAGAACTTCGACCGAATTTTCCCATCAAAGTTTCCTGGGCATGCAGGTTTATTACGGCGTGGGTAACATTTGGAAGGCGAAGAGGAAAAGTGTCATTTACAAACTGATTAATTTCCTCATGCGGCGACAAGTAACGATCTCCCCGCTCCCATGCAAAATCATGATCATGGGTTATTGTGGGAAGCCCCAATTTCTCAACGGCAATTTTTATTGCCAAACCAAGTTCCAGATGCGATGGCAAAGCCGATGAGTTTTCTGAAAGCAGAAAGTCTATTTTCTTATCATTAGCCCAGGTTATTATTTTTTCAGAGATAATCCGTGAATACAGATCGATATGCTCTAATAATTCATCAATATTCGTATCGGGGTGAAAAAAAGCCTTTTTTTGCCCCCAATAACTTTCCGGAGAAAAGAATGACATTTCAGGAACCATTGTATCATGTTCGGGATCAAAGACCCACTCCGTATATTGTCCTGAAATGATAAAAATCTCATGCCCCATTCTTTTCAGGACATCGATCCATTTTTCTGCTTCGAGAGCAACACCGTCAACACCGCCAATACGCCCAATGATAAATCCGATTCTCATGATTGTTTTTTTACTCACCGGGTGACTCAAAGTCACCCGGTGAGTGTGTTAGGCTTTAATATTAATATTCGGGAGCAACACGGGAATTTAAAATTATTCTATTTTGGTTTATTTCAAAAGAAAGGTTGTGCTACCAATATTGTTTCCTTCGAGGTATAGAAAAGCAGTATAATTTCCAGGTATTAAGTCACCATTGTTATTCCAGTAAATACACATATCAATATCCTGGTTTAAGTATTCTACAGTCCTTATAGCAGAATATACAATTCGTTCATCTTCAAATTCGAACAAATTATCGGGAGAGTCGGCGAGAATTAGTTCATCTGGCCTGGCAATTCGCAGATAAACGACTTTTTCCCCAGCTTCAACAACGGGATTTTCACGCAGGGTAAAACAAACACGGATCTTATCAATTCTCTCTATCCTGTATCTTTCCTTCCCTTTTGTATTTATAGGAGTTGCCAGAATGTTTTTAGCTAAAATAACGGAAGCCATTTCAACTTTGGAACTTAAATCTTTTTTTATCTGGGAAAGCTCAACGTTGATTTCCCGGGTTTCTTGCAATTTTTTTCTTACTTCAATATTTTCAGCGGTGAGTTGTATATTTTTTGTGTTAAGTGAATCAATTTGGACAATGTAACTTTTCATTACTTTTCTCAGGGTGGCAAGCTCCTTTTTGTATAACCGGATCTTTTGTGCATTGGAGGCTTGTATAGTCAGTAAACTTTTAATTTTGTTCTGTTCGGCCTCCAGCTTGGCATTCAGGCTGTCATTATTAGTTTTCAGGGTATCATATTGAAACATCAAAAAGGAAAGCTCATTTGCCAGCGAATCTTTTTCGTCTGTTAAAACTTTTTCCATCTCGATCATTTCTGTCTTTTGATTAAAGTACAGAAAAATTAAGGCACCCAAACAAAGAGCCAGGACAAAGGTTATAATGATAAGACCAACGGGCCTTTTTTTCCCTGGCTCTTCATATATTTTATGGTTTAATATTTTTTCTTCACCCATTGTTGAAAGATTAGGCAGTTAAAGAACGCCACAAAGTTATATATATTTTAGACGTATAGGAATTTAAAAAACGTTTACTGATTTACAATATGCTATGTATATGTAATAAATCTTATTTTATTAAAGGCTAAGGCAAAGGCTAAGGCTAAGGATTTTATACCTTTATTTTGATCTTATTCCTTTAATTTTATGCTTATTTATTGATTTTAGATAAAATTCTTCTGCTGTTTTGAACTAATAGTGATTTTATTGAAAGTTTTATAGTTTATACCAAACGGTTCATATGATTTTTTTAAAAACGATGTTTATTTCACTGAGCAGGCATTTCTGGAAAAACCAAAGTGTGCTATAATTTATATTTGTAGTTGTTTATCCTTAAAACTGTTGCCTTTCCTTAGCCTTAGCCTCAGCCTTAGCCTTGTGCACTAACAAACATATTTAAAACATCTTTCTTACTTAATAGTGTTAATTTTTAAATTCACCCTGTAGAATAATCTCGAACTTTCGGGATTAAATTTTCGATTTATATCACAGGGTAAATTCGCGAAACAATGCTCTTTAAATCCTGACCTTTCCCTGATTTGCCACTGCTTCCATTGCGTTTTTAACTTTTTCAGAACAGATGTAAATGCAAGATCAAAAACGAAACCTTCCTTTTTAAGCGACTTCCCGGCTTCAGCAGCTTCCTCTCTTCCTTTATCGGTAAGGTCAACGTATGTCCATCCGGTAAACCGGTTTTCCTTGTTCCAGACGCTTTCTCCGTGTCGTAATAAGACGATCTTGTACATAATCTTATTTGATTGGATATTCTAATGATCGGGGATAGCTTTCTTTTTTATGAAGAAATAAACCAATAAGCCAAGCCCCAAAAAGACAAACGGAATGCTTAACCATTGTCCCATATTGAGTGTCATTCCAGCTTCAAAATCCACCTGGTTTTCTTTGACAAATTCGATAAAAAATCTTGCGGTAAAAACAAGTACAAGGAAAAGACCGGATAAAAGACCATGCCTTACTTTTCCCTCATTTTTCATGTAAATGAGATACAATAAAACAAAAATCAGGAAATACGAAAGGCCTTCATAGATCTGTGTGGGATGTTTCGGTACGGTTTCCCCATTATGCAGAAAAACAAAACCCCAGGGCAGATTGGTTTCAATACCATATATTTCGGAATTCATAAGGTTTCCAATACGGATAAATAAACCGGACAAGGCAACTACAACAACAATACGGTCAAGGACCCACAGAAAAGATTTTTTTGTTTTTCTTGAGAAGAGATACAAAGCGGCAAGAATACCTACAGCTGCTCCGTGGCTGGCCAGGCCACCCTTCCAGACTTGTAAGACCTCAATCGGGTGGCTCAGGTACCAGGAGGGTTCATAAAAAAAGCAATGTCCTAAACGGGCTCCGATGATCGTTCCCAGAGCCATATATATGGTTAATTTATCGAGAATCTCTGTTCGTATTTTTTCAGTTTTGAAAAATTTAGCCATGATCAGGTAACCAAAAAAGAACGCCGAAGCAAACAGTAAACCATACCAGCGAATAGCAAATCTCCCGATTCTGACAATTTCCGGATTTACATCCCAGTTAATGTATTCTAAAATCATTTGAGTAAAATATTTAAACCCCAAAACTACGAAAATAATCTTCAATGTTAATAATGGTAATGATTTTATGAATTAACCGGGTAATCTTCGTATGTTTGTAGATTATTAAAATTTGGTCGACAATCTTTATGAAACAGGCATTACAGGGATTAATCCTTCTTATTTTAGCCCTGCTTTATTTCCAGTGTGCGAGGGTTGGGACACCAACCGGTGGTGAGAAAGATAAAAGCCCTCCAAGGGTTAAAAAAAGTATTCCGGAAAATTATTCAATACATTTTGAAGGAAATAAAATTGAAATTTATTTTGATGAATTTTTCCTGTTAAAAGAATTGGACCGGAAGCTTGTTGTTTCACCCCCATTGGAAGAAAAACCTGAAATACTCCCCAAAGGTAAAACATTGGTTATTGATCTGAAAAATAATAAATTCAGGGAAAATATCACTTATACATTTAATTTTTCTGATGCGATTGTAGATAATAATGAAGGGAACCCGATTGAAAATTTTGAATTTGTATTTTCAACCGGAAACACAATTGATTCTCTTTCAGTGACAGGAACGATTATCCGGGCGTTTGATCTTCAACCGGAAGAAGATGTTTTTGTCATGTTGTATGAAAATTTGAATGATTCGGCGCCAATTATAGAATTCCCTGCTTACATTGCAAAAGCGGATGACGAAGGGAAATTCAGGGTAAACAACATAAAAGCGGATACGTTCAGGGTTATTGGGCTGAAAGATATGAATCTGAATTATAAATTTGATCTTGCCGGTGAACCCATAGCTTTTATGGACTCATTGTTGTTTATTGGAATGGGAAAGAAGACCGAATTGGCAAGAGATGATACAACGCAAACAGGAAAAGCATTAATAGAAGCCCCGGATATTAAACTCTATTTATTCACTGAAGAGGAGGAAGAACAATACTTGAAAAGCTCGGAAAGACCCAGCTCTTATCAAATCATATTCATTTTTAACAAGCCCCTGACCACAGAATTAATTGTGAATCCTGTTGATTTTTTTCCACCAGATGATTGGTATCTGATAGAAGATTATCTGAATGGAGATACCATAAGTTATTGGATTAAAGATTCAACCATAGCAAATACTGAAGTTCTTACCACAGAATTAATTTATCCGGTAAAGGATTCTACGGGTGTTTTTAAACCATATTCCGATACGGTAACCCTACGGTATTCGAAGCCGGTAGAAGCGAGAAGAAAAAGGAGACAGGAAACAGAGCAAGAAGAACAGCTTTTAAAACTGGGTATTAACGTAACCCGTGGCAGCACGCTGGATTTAAACAGCAATATTATAATTGAAAGCCCGACACCTGTTTTGAATATTGATAAATCGATGATAAATATCCTGAAAATTGAAGATACAGTTGAGATCGAACAAGATTATCACTTTTTTATTGATTCAATCCGAATACGGAAGTTTTGGATACGGCTTCCATGGGAAGAAAACTCCTCCTATAAAATATGGATAGAACCAGGGGCTTTTGAGGATATATATGGTATTAAAAATGACACGGTAAAAATACCCTTCAGAACAAAAAAGATGGATTTTTATGGAAATTTAATTGTATCGGTTAAAAATGTTGAAACCGGGGTGATTGTTCAATTGTTGGATGAAAAAAATAATAAACTAAAAGAGGAACACATTGAAAACGATAAGGAAGTCAAGTTCACCTATTTATATCCAAAGAAATATAAACTGAAGGTAATATTCGATAAAAATAAGAACGGGATATGGGATACCGGGAATTATCTTAAAAAAATCCAGCCGGAAAAAGTCTTGTTTTATTCGAAAGAAATAAATATACGGGCGAATTGGGATCTGGAAATTGACTGGGATATTGAAGCAAAAAATGAAAAGTAATTCTTTGAAAAAACCAAATAATAAAAAAATTAACGAATGAAAGAAATTGCGATAGGAATTGATATTGGAGGGACCAATACTGTTTTAGGAATAGTTGACCGGGAAGGAAATATTCTGGCAGAGAATGATGTGAGTACAAAAGAATTCCCTGATGTAAATGATTTTATCGATGTGCTCCACAATGCCATTCAGGAGACTCTGACAACCCTGAAGGAACAGGTTGAACCAATGGGGATCGGAATTGGCGCTCCCAATGCAAATTATTACCGTGGTACCATCGAGCACGCACCAAATTTAGTTTGGAAGGGAATTATTCCATTAAAAGAAATGATGGAAAAATATTTTGAATTTCCTATAGTTGTTACAAATGATGCAAATGCTGCTGCTATGGGAGAAATGATTTATGGTGGCGCAAAAAAGATGAAAAACTTTATTGTTTATACCCTGGGTACCGGTTTAGGTAGTGGTATTGTCATTAACGGGGAAGTTCTTTATGGATACAGTGGTTTTGCAGGAGAGATCGGACATATTATTATGGTTCCCGGTGGTCGTGATTGTGGTTGTGGTCGTAAAGGATGTCTTGAAAATTATGTGTCTGCAACGGGTCTTTGCAGAACAGTGACCGAATTACTGGGAGAAAGAAGAGAAAAAAGTGAATTGCGGAAAATCAATTTTGAGGATTTAACCTCAAAAAAAATTGCAGAAGCTGCTGAAAACGGAGATAAGATTGCGCAGGAAGCATTTGATAAAACAGCACGCATGTTGGCTTTGTCAATCGTAAATGCTGTTGCTTTTTCAAGTCCGGAAGCCATTTTTCTTTTCGGTGGACTCGCTCAGGCGGGCGATCTGATTTTTAGCTCAACCAAAAAATACATCGATGAGTTTATTCAAGTCGTATTTAAGGGTACCGTAAAATTACTGCCTTCACAAATCAAAGAAAACAATGCAGCCGTTTTGGGTGCCAGTGCACTGGTATGGAATGAGTTAGCCAGGGGGAAACAGTTTGAATAAACAGCAATTTATCATATCTAAAGCCCTGTAAATGGAAGATGTAGCTATTGGAATCGATATAGGAGGAACCAATACCGTTTTTGGATTAATTGACAGAAACGGAAAGAACCTGGGGGAAGGTTCTGTTTCTACCGGTTCTTATTTAGATATTGAAATGTTCCTGTTAGCACTTTATGAACAAATAAATGTTTTAGTTTCAAATGCAGAGGGAAAAATGCAGATTAAAGGAGTTGGAATAGTTGCTCCAATGGGGAATTATAAAAAGGGAACAATTGAACATGCTGCTAATCTTCCATGGAGAGGAATAATTCCGCTGGCAGAGAGCTTTGAGAAAATTTGCAGGAAACCGGTTTTAGTTACCAATGATGCAAATGCAGCAGCCATTGGAGAAATGATGTTCGGGGGAGCTAAAGGCATGAAGGATTTTATTATGATCACCCTGGGAACGGGGTTGGGTGGCGGAGTTGTAACTAACGGCGAGCTGGTTTACGGGCATGATGGTTTTGCCGGTGAGATCGGGCATATTATAGTTGATCCTCAAGGACGTATTTGTAATTGCGGAAAGAGAGGCTGTTTGGAAACATATGCATCGGCTACCGGCATCAAACGAACGGTTTTTGAGCTTCTGGCTGATTCGAACAAGAAAAGTGGGTTAAGAGATATCTCATATAATGAATTGGATGCTAAAAAAATTCACGAAGAAGCGAAAAAGGGAGACCAAATCGCTCTTGATGTGTTTGATTATACAGGAAAGATATTGGGAAAGGTATTAGCCGATTGTGTTGCTTTTTCCAATCCGGAAGCTATTTTCCTTTTAGGAGGACTGGCTAATGCCGGAAAATACATCTTTGATCCTACAAAGCACTATATGGAGAAAGATTTGTTAACTGTTTATAAAAATAAAGTTAAAATTAAACCTTCGGAACTGGATGGTGCAAATGCAGCCGTCCTGGGCTCCAGTGCTTTGGTCTGGAAAGAATTGGAACAGTAGAACTTTTAATTAGAATAAACAGATCTTTGCCGACTGCCCGCCCGAACGCCCGCCTGAATGAAAGAATTCATTCTTTCGGGCAGGTACCGTTCGGTACGGGCGGGCCTGTGGACTGTTTTTTACTAATTTTGTTTCAATGAGCAATTTTTTTCAGTTTTTTATTCATTTACTGGTCATTTCGGCTTTCCTGCTGATCTTTATTATGACATTTGTTTTCATCAAACCCTTCCGGATCAACCGGAAAAGAATGGTGTCAACCATTGTTTTAAAAACAGGATACCTGGTTTATATGCTGATTCTTCTCTCCTTTTTTTATTTTTTGATTTTCGTGGACAAAGATCTTCAGAATTTGATTACCGATGCTCATTTTATTTTAATCCTTTTGTGTTTATTTGTTCCGAATATTGGAATTTTGATACGGAGGAAAATCAGGGAAAGGAGAACTCATTATAACTATTTGGTCACTTTTGTAAACTTGATAGCAATAACATATCTGATATATATGTTTTACCAGATCCGGTTAATTACTTGAATTCCGGGTTAAATATGCAGGTAATAGCCGGCATTCCCGCTTTTCCTCCCATCCTTAACGATAAAGGCGCCAAAGTTTGTTTTGTAAGGGGACTTATCCTTCGAAAACCGGACATCACGGTAAATTCTGAAAATGCAATCAAATCTAAACTAGTCGCCCGGCAGCAGTAGTGGGATGAGTTACATGTTTTTCAACAATATGGTGTTTATATCATTGTGTTTCTATCTTTGCGAATAAAAACACTATCGTAGGATTTTAATTGCATTCGCTTTTACGCAGTCCTGTTTTGAACCTTTTGTTTATTGTATGCTTCCTATTTAACATAAAATTGTAAACTACAACATTATTTTTAACTTTAGAAAAGAATGGTAATTCGCACGGGAATGTATAATCCTTTTTAAATGTAGTATTCCCCCAATAGCTTACGGAACTGATCAATGTGTTGAAAGGAAAAGAAACAGAGTGCTATGAAATGTTATATGTTAATTGTTATAAGTTATATGTTAATTGATAGATGCTGACCGCCATAGTAAAAGCCCGGGGAAGGCAGGGCGGGGACACAAAATATTACTAACAGTATCATATAATAAAGCCTTAGTCTTTTATCTTTTGAGAACAGCAAAATAAACACCAAAATTAATGGCAATTATATATTTAATGAAGATATATAGCCTTTATAGAATGAAAAGATTAACAGCATATTGTTTACTTTTATTAGATCGTTGCAGGGTCCATGTTACAGGGTTCAGTTATTTTCTTATAACCTGCAACTTATAACTATTTGTTAAATTCAGGAAATGGTGTTTTATCCGCTAGCTAGTAGATTGATTTGGAAGTAGCATAGTAGCTTATAACGTATAACATATAACTTATAACCTTTAACAATTAACCTGAATATTGAAAAAGGACTGCTGAAAACTAGATCACTACAAGTTTACTATTAACCCATGAAGAAATATGCCGTAATCGTTGCCGCAGGATCTGGGATCCGGATGAAAAACAGGATTCATAAACAATTTTTACTCCTTGGAGGAATACCTGTCCTTATGTTTTCCGTAAAGGCATTTTATGAATTTGACAGAAAAATAAAAATAATACTTGTTCTCCCAAAAGCTCAGATAGGCTATTGGAACAAATTATGCCGGGAATTTAAATTTAGAATAAAGCATGAAATAGTTGAAGGTGGAGCCAGCCGTTTTGAATCAGTGAAAATGGGTTTGTCGAAAATCGATACGGATGGTTTGGTCGCGATACATGATGGTGTAAGACCCCTGGTAAAGGTTGAAACAATAAAAAAGGGCTTCGAAATAGCCCTTAAGTATGGAAATGCAGTACCGTTTGTTGATGTTTCTGGTTCTGTTCGGTTATTTGATGGAAAAAGCAGCAGCCCCCTGGAACGAAACAAAGTTAAAATTATTCAAACCCCGCAAGTTTTTAGCGTAACGCAGGTAAAAGAAGCATATAATCAAAAGCATGATCCTTCATTCACTGATGACGCAACCGTT
>Ga0114919_10001806_pt1 | contig 17191 bp, 11 predicted proteins | sample BlataG_FD_88682 | JGI IMG/M metagenome (GOLD analysis project Ga0114919, IMG submission 88682) | Deep subsurface microbial communities from Black Sea to uncover new lineages of life (NeLLi) - Black_00105 metaG | ecosystem: Environmental > Aquatic > Marine > Oceanic > Sediment | place: Atlantic... | reverse complement strand
TTCCTGAGGCAGCTCTTTTTTAAGTTCTTTCTTTTTTTGTTTTTTCCATTCTTTATCTCTTTTCTTATCTATTTTCTTATCCAAGGCAGAATATTTTTCAATGACCTTTTTCTTCATTTTCTCGCGCCTCTTTGTTTTTTGGAAGCGGATGATCTTAATTCTGATTTCTTTAAAGATAAAACTAAAAAATCTGATCGGAAGGCTGAGTATTTTTTTGAGGGAAATCCCTGTAGAAAAGACAAAAAATAAAACAAAGAGAGCTGTAATTAAAACAAGAGAGCCAGCATGGTTAAAGTACTGAATTAAAAGGGAGGAAAGCAAATCTCCCATTAACCCTCCAGCCTGAATATCTGTTCCTCTCCAGGAAAAACTACCAAAGAGCATAAAAAGAAGAGAACTGAGGAGAAGTGCCAGAAAAACAAATCCTCCTATTTTTACAAAAAAATGTCTCTTTCCTCTCTGAAAAAGAGATTGAAATCCCAGGTAGAGGAAGGCGATGGGGATGAGGAAAGAGGCAAACCCCAAAAATTGAAATAAAGCCTCAGAAAGAGAAGCCCCGACTTTTCCTCCGTAGTTGTGTATTTTCTGATTGGGGGAGGTGACACTAGCCCAGGAGGGGTCTTTAGGCTGGTAGCTGATTAAGCTAATAAGGACAAAAACAGCCAAGAAAAAAAGGAATATTCCGAGTATTTCAACCGATCTATCTCTTTTTTTTCTCCTTGGCTTTTGGGAAGATTCGTTTAATTTATTCTTTTTCTTGTGCTTCATCAGCAAAATTATAACATATTTACATTGTTTACTGAACGAAAGAGAATTAAGATTTCGGCTCTTTAGTTTTATAGGAGAAGTTCCGTGTTTTTTTCTTGGCTTGTTTTTTAGGTAGTATCCAGTAATTATTATTTGTTATAAAGAGTATACTTTTGCAGTTTAATGGATTTTCTTTTTCATCTTTTATTAAAAGGGCGAGTTTAGCTTTTTTTAGCAGTGAACCTGGGGGGAGTTTAAATTGAATATTAACTTTTTCTTTTTTTCTAACAAAGTGCTTTTCATTAAAGCCTAAAAGTTCTTCTTTTTTTTGCGTTTCTTCAGGAGTGCCCAGAAGATAAAGAAAAAAATTATATTTTTTTGGTGCTTTTTGAAGATTTACTATAAGAGGGAGACTGTATTGGCCTTCTCCCTGTCTTTTTATAGACTTGTGTTTTCGCTTAGGCCGGACAATTAATTCTTTTCCATAGACTGCACAAGGCGTAGGATAAATTTCCATATTTCCTTCAGTTTTATTTACTGGAGGGCTTTGAAATTTAATTCTAATACAAGAAGGCAGGAAAGTATTTTTAAAAATTAGAAACTTGGTAGATATTTTTTCTTTTTTAGAAGAATTTTTATAAGTCAGCTTCCTTGTTTTCCCTAAATAATTAAGTTCAACTGTTGTCTTTTTAAGAAGCAGATTGTTAGTTTTTAAATCAATCTGGTAACAACCTGAAGGAACTTTTTCATAAAAGAGAGGCTTGGTAAGTGAAATGTATTTTCCTGTTTGTTCCTGGTCAATTTGAAAATGGTTAACATTCCTGAATATCTTATTGAATCTGGCTTCATTTTTTTTGAATAATCTGGAGGAGTTTTCTTTTTTCCACAATAAAAAATCGCTGGAGGCACTTATTTTGTTTAATGAAGAAAACAAGGACATGGCCATATTTTTAGTATTCCAATTTTTTATGAATAGAAAGATATATATTAATTGAGCCAAGATTAATAAGCAGACTGCAGAGTTTCTTAAAGGCTTTAATGAAAAATAGTTTGTTTTTCTTTGGATATTTGTATGAATATTATTTTGGAATTTTTGGATAGATTTTAAAGATATAAAATCCATTTTTTTTTCTGCCCATTTATCGCCCAGGAAGGTAGACAGGTAGAGGGTAAAAAGGATAATCGAGCAGTAGAGGATAGAGATAAAATCAGAATGTTTTACATAAGAGATGTCAAAATTAAAGGCCAGAAACAGAAATTTCTTGTGTAGAAAAACTGCGAAAAAGAAAACAATATAAAGGAAAAGCTGAGCAGAAGAAGGACGCTTATAAAAGGATATCAAAGTGTAAGCACAAAAAAAGAGGAGAATAGGAAATAGGGATGTTATATATCGAGCTGGCTCTCTCACCATGCCGTGCCAGGGAATAGAAGCGCTGGCCATTAAATAGTAAGTAATAAATGCGGTAAAAATAACAGGCATTCTTTTCTTATCGACTTTAAATCCCCAGTAAATCCCGACAAGTGCAAGAATTGTCCAGGGATAAATCCAGATCATTCCCTTTGACCAGTGAAAAATATTGCCAAAAAATCCTAATGGCAGAGTATTCAATCGAAAAGCCTGGTAGCCGAAAAGCTTAACCATGCTATTGGGTAAAGGACTGCCTGTGATTGAATAAAAGTAGTAAAAATAGGGCAGGCTTGTAAGAAAAAGCATGAAGGATATGATTAAAATTCTTTTAAAATTGGTTCGAGAAATTATTTCGTGAAGAACAAAAGCCAAATAGAGCCCCAGGGCGAGGCCTATTAATCTCTGAGAAAGCCAGGGTATGTAAGAAATGCCGAGGATAATTAAAATGAAGTTCAGCCATCTGTATTTAAAAGGAAAAAGGATTGCATTAAGAGCAAGTAAACAGAAAAAGGAAGCTGCAACCTCCGGGTAAAGCTTCAGGGAAAAATTGGGAAAGGGAGAGTTAAAAAGGAATAATAAAAGAAGAGCACCTAATAAAAAGAAAGAATTGAAAAAACGGAACAGGAGCCTCGATAAAAGAAGAATAACTGAAATGGCTAAAATCATTAATGATAATCTGGTAAAGTAAAGCTTAAGAGGGAGGAAATTTAAATTCGGCGGAGCTCTTTCAGGTACAACAAGATAAATCCGCTGGTCCAGAATGTATCCGGGGAAGATAAGAAGAGATAAACCTGGCATATGAGTATGGTAGATTCCTCCGTCGAGTCCAATAATAGAAAAATGGCCGAATTTTCTGGAGCCAGAACTAATAATCTCTTTTTTTGTCTCTTCTATGTCTTCATCGGGCAGAGCAATGGAGTTGTTGGAAACATCGATGTCTCCATCAATAGCTAAAGATTGGGCCAGTCTGAGATATCTTGGCTCGTCTCCTTCGAAGCTTTTAAAAGCAGTGAATCGGTGAAAGTCCTTTCTGTTTATTTGATGGTGAAGGAAGATAATCATCAAAATAAATATCAGGCAAGATAACAATATTTTTCTTCGCAGATTGTAATTTTGTTTTAGAAGCAGAAATCCACGCCTGAATGGGCTAAAATCTGAATGCAATTTCAGATTTAGATAAAAAACAGCAGTTAAAACTAGAATTATTAAAGAGGGAAATAGAGGAATGATAACGAATAATTTAACTGCTTTGTCAAAAAAATATCTTCCGTAAGCAAGAAATATTAAAGGGGTGAAAGTAAGAACCTGTTTCCTCATCAAATCCAGAAATTGGTGGTTTTTTATCTTCTTTAACCTGTAACTTAATATAAATGTGAAGAGGGATAGTCCAAGAAAGGAGAAGATAGAATTTTTTAGAAAAGGGATTAGATTCTGGTAGTTTGTATAAATGGTTATTTTGTTCTTACAATAAAGCACCAATTTGCAGTCGAAGAGAAATATTCCAAGGCAAAATGAAGTAACTAAGATAAGAAAAGTTGTAAAAATAAGCTTCCTGATTTCTTTCTGTTCCAGGGCCGTTTTTTCCATAATCTATTTTATCGAAAAAGGAATTTTTCTTGGCTTTTTAATCTCAACTAGGAGAAGAATTATCTCTATTTTTCTTTGCTGGTTAACTCTGAAGTCAAAGGTCAAGGTGCTATTTTTTGATACTTCAAAATCTATAGCTTTTATTTTCCTTCTGGTTGTATTTAAAGAGAAATCGATTTCTATTTCGTTGATGTTTAAAGAATCCTCCTTGGAAAAACGAAATTTTTTTATATTTTTAATTTTTCTGCTTCCAGAGATATGACCGGAGAAGATAGATTTTTGTTTTGATCGAAAGAGAAGATGCCAGACAGAATTTTTTTTCCAAATAATCACAAGTTGGGGGCTGCGGGCAATTTTATGAAAAGTTTCAGAAGATAAGGCATCAAGGTTGAAAGTCTTCCTGTATTCTTCTCTAGCCAGTTGAAGCAAGCCTCCTTGTCTGTAGGATTCGGCCAGGAGGAAATTGATATCATATCTCTTGGGGTTCAGTTGGAGAGCTTTTTTGTAAAAAGTTATAGCTTGGTTGGGATTTCTTCTCGAAAAATATCTGTCCCCAATTAAGACAAGCTTTTTTGAGATTTTAAGATTATAATCCTCCTCACTTAAATCGAGGCATTCTGAATAGGCTCTAGAAGCTTTTCCATATTCCTTTTGAGCAAAAAATCGATTCCCCTGGCGGTAAAGGCGGCGGGCCAGACCGGTCTCCAAGAAATAATCTTGGCCTCTCTGACGGAGTTCCAGGGGATTGAGTCCAAAAATTTTGTCAAGAACTTGAAATACGAAGGGAGACTCAGAAATTCTTGCCTCTGAGGGTTTCAATACAATATTTTTGGCCATTTTTATTTCTTGATAAGCCTCCTCAAACTTGTTGTTGAGAAGATAAGCTCTGGCTGCTAATAAACGAAATTCCTTTTCTTTAGCCTTGGCTAAATTCAGACTGAGAAAGATCTTTGCCATTGTGGACATTTTTTCACTTAAAGGTTTGCTATTTCTTTGAAAGTGAAGAACAGTGTGGTTCTTTAGATTTATAGCTTTTATTTCCGGAAACTCTTTGATGTTGGTGAAGAGTTTTTTATGTTTTTCCGAATCAAGTTTGGTGACTACCCAGAGTGCTATATCCTTGTGAACAAACCATTCAAAGACCCCTTGGCTGATTCTGTAAATCATGACCTTATTTTTATCGTTGAATACTTCTAAATTATCTCTTATGATAAATTCAATCTCTTGTTTCTTCGAATTTTTAGTTAGAGGATTAACAACTGTAATTAAGCTTGAAGCCGGGAAAAAATCAAAGAAGATAAGACTATCTTCTTTAACATTTTTCTGAAGACAATCTCTTACCTCTTTTTTTACCCTTAGTGAACCAAAGCGCCAGAAGTTCAGATAATAATGTTTTAAATTGAAGCCTCCGCCTATTAAAATTATAAGGAGAAGAGCTGAAATTATGTTTGTTGACAGGTTTTTATTAAGATTGACGAATTTTATTCTGGAAAAAACAGATGCAGCCAGCGATGAGCAGGAGGTGATTCCCCTGGCTGTCAGGAGAAGAAAGAGAGGCAGGATAAAGATGAAGTAGCGGTCAGCAGAGAGGATATTTACCTCTCTTGGCCTTATTGCTATAAATGCAAGAAAAGGAAGGAACATGCAGATGAGAAGGAAGAGGTTTTTTTTGGCCTGTTTTTTTGGGCTGCTTATCAGGCCAAAAAAAGCGAAGAAAAGAAAAGTTAGGTAATAAAAGAGATTTCGTGCCTCAATTTGATTCATCAATATGTCATTTATCAAGGAAAAAGAGATAGAAGTTTCGGAAGGTTGAGTTTTTGCTCTTTCTATTGAGCCCAGGAAAAAGCTTCTGGCAGTCTCGTCAGGAAGATACAAAAGAAAAACAAGGATAAGAAGCAAGAGAGTCCAGAGGATATATTTTTTTAATATTTTTGTCTCTCCATAACCTTTTTTTCCCTTGCTTTTTTTTCTTCCTGTTATCCATAAAACTCCTGCATAAAGGGCATAAACTGGTATTAAAAGAAATGCAAAGAGATGGGTGTAAATATTAACAGCAGTAATAAGACAGTAGGCAATCCAAAATATTTTCTTATTCTCTTTTACAGCTTTAAGAAAAAAATAAAAGGAGAGGATTGAGAAAAAAATATAAGCTGAGTAGGGTCTGGAATATTGAGAATATCGGATGAGGAAAGGCGAAAAGGTAATAAAGGCTGCTGCCGCTAAACCTTCTTTTTTTGAGAAGATAAATTTCCCCAAAAAGTAGACGGCAACAATACTCATAATACCGAATAAAGCAGAAGGAAGTCTGGCCATCATCTCAATTTTTCCCAGGGGTAAAAGCAGATGAACCAATAAAGCAAAAAAAGCACTGGCATTGTTGTAGGCCAGGACAAAAGGTAAAGGTTGATAGGCAATCCTTATGCAGTGAAGAGGCTCGTCCCAATAAAGAATAATATGGTCAAGGTTATAAAAGCGAAGGAAACTACCAACTAAAAGAAGAAAAAAAAGAAAAATAAGAACATATAATTTGTTAGCAGCTTTCTTTTTTGAAGTCATTTTCTTGTTAAGATCTGTCCTTTGCTGAGTTTTTAGTTAAAAATTTGAAGAGACTGACAAATTGGCAGATGGTTAACTCCTCAGGGCGAAGAAGATTTGATAAATTTAATTTGTCAAAGGCTTCTTTTAAAAAAGGAGGTGAATAGTTGAATCTGATGAGGTTATTGAAAAGAGTCTTTCTTCTATGCCGGAAAGATCCTTTAAGAAATTTTTTAAAATTTTCTTCATTATCGATGGAAAAAAGGGGTTTATCTCTTTTCTTGAGAGAGATCAAAGCCGATTCTACTCGGGGAGGAGGAGAGAAAGATTCAGGAGAAACGATAAAATGGAGCTTGGTTGAAAAAATAATCTGAAAGAGGATGGAAAGAGGAGCGAATTTTTTTGTTCTGGGTTTGGCACAAACCCGTTCTGCAAATTCCTTCTGGAGAAGGAAGTGACATTCTGAAAAGATTTCTCTCTCTGCTAATACTTTAAATAATAAGGGAGATGAGATGGAATAGGGTAAATTTCCCACAAGTTTCACCTTTTTCTTGAAGTTCGCCTTATTTTTTATAAGCTGTCTGAAATCAATTTTCAATATATCTTTTTCTACGATTTTTATGTTTAAAATCTCTTTTTTTTTGAGATAAGGGGTAAGGTTTTTGTCCATTTCGATGGCGATTACTTTTCCTCCTGTTCGAGCTAAAGGAAAGGTTAAAGCGCCTTTACCTGCTCCTATTTCTATGAGCAAATCATTTTCTTGAGGGGAGATGGTCTGGACAATTTTTCTTAATATGCCAGGATTTTTCAGGAAATGCTGGCCCATTGTTTTGGTTTTTTTTCTATTCATGAGCTGGAGTTTTCAAATTTATACTCAGGGAGAAAAGAAATGATTAGAATTTCACTTAATCTCAATTTTTTCTAATTCCAATAGGGCAGAGGTTCTCCACAGATCATAGGATGTTAAGGGAAGGCAGTATTTAAACTGTAATTCTAAGATGTTACTTTTCTTTTTTTTCCTTACTTTCTTGAAATCAATGGTTAATATGTTCTCTCCGTCGAGAAGTTCTTTTTCTCCAAGAAGTTGCTTGTTGATGAAGAAAGAAACTTTCTGGACATAATTGCCATACCAGCTTAAATCTTTAAAATCAAAATGAGAGAATAAATAAATATAAATTTTTTGGTTCTTTTTCATTTTTTTGTTTATTTCTATCCTTATTTTTTTCCCGCAGAAAATGCTTTTTTCATTCGGAAAATTGATACGAGGGCCAAAACCGGATAAGTAAATAAATTTTTTCCTTTTTCCCCTTAAAGCTTGAGGAGAAAGGTTATAGGAGAATTCACAGAAAGTGGACCTGATAATCATTCCCTTAAATTCCAAATAATACTTTACAGTGAAAAATTTCTTTTTAGGAAATGGAATTTTTACTTTAGTTTCTTCTCCATCAACAGCAATAGTTTTCACTGCTGTGCTGAATTTTTCTATTTCTGCATGAATTCTAAAGCCAAAACTGCTTATCTCTTTAGTTTTGAAAAAGAGCTCGAGATAACCTTTGGATTCTTCAATTCTCTCCAGGGCAAATTCTGGAACCTTCTCAGGAAGATTTTGCATGACAAAAAGAGAAGGATAAAAGTCCCCGTCTATATCATAAATAAGCCGCCCTTTTTCAAATTTTTTTATTTTAGCTTTGATACCCAAGTTGCCAATCGCATTGGCGAGTTTTCTTGCTGTTCCTTTCTGGGCGTCACCGAAAAAAACCCAATTACTGTCTTGGCTTTCATTGTAATAAAGAAGCTGGTATGGCAAATATCTTGTGATTGTATAAGAGGCGACAGTCAAATTTTCTCCAGTTAGAGAAGTGATTAAATATGCTGTCCAGTAATTTCCCATCCAGTATTTGTGATGGGTTTCTTTCATAGCCGAGACAATATTTCTGAGTTGAATGTGCTCTTCTTTGGTTGAGAGAAAAAAGGAATTTGTTGTTTTTGCTTCACTGACAAAAAACATAATCAGAAACAAAGCTGCGGGAATAATGTATTTTATTTTTGACTTAAGGAGGTAAAATACTGAAGAGAGCAAGACAGGCAGTACGATATAAAAAGGATATAAATACCTGGACACAACTATATTACTGAATCCCGAAAAAATATAAATTAAGAAGAAGAGCACAGCAAAAATGAGATAAAGATTAGCTGGTAGAAATTTTTTCTTTTTGAGGGAAAGATAAAGAAGGACAAAAGCTCCCAAGAAAATCAAAATCAAATACAGGTGATTTAAAAAATTTGTTTCATGGGAAATTAGAGAAAGAGTAACGTCTCGAGTTGTTTGAAGCTTATTAGGGTTCTCGGTTCCGGTTCCATAGGAAAATAAAAATCTTAGCAGAGGAAATTTATAGTAAACCTCATTTAGAATTAGAGGAAAAGAGCCAATAAAAGCGTAGAAAATCAAAGTCAAATATTTTTTCCATTGAAGTTTAAATTTTAAAAGAATAAAAAGGAATGAGGTAAGAATAATGCTGACTGTGATTTGGTGAGTCCATAAGGTTAATCCTATTAAAAAGCCAAGGATAGGGAGACACTTTTCTTGGTTGTTGTAATAAATTAAATAGGTAAGATAGAAAATTAGAATCCCCATAAGCAAAACAAAAGGAAATCCAGAGCCTATATCGAAACTTGTTCGGATTAAATTGGCGAAAGGAAAGCAGTAGAAAGAACAAATGGCCAGGGCAAACTTAAAAGAGAAAATCTTATTGAGAAGAATAAATTGAATCGCTAAAAAAAAGACAAAAGCTATAAAAGCAGTTATTTTCACTACCAGGATAGAATATCCAAAGAGCTTGAACATTAAGGCATAGAAATGCTGGGGAAGACTCCCCTGAAACATGGCGCCGTAATAGAAAAGGGCTGGGACTTTGCCTTCAGAAATGTGTTTTCCCGCTAAAGCAGGAATGGCTTCATCACCATCCATTAAGCCAAAGTTATTGATTAAAAAGGGAATTCTAACCAGGGTGGCAATGGTCACTAAAATGAGTAAGGCAATTGCCACCTTGTTTATTTTGAATGAGAATCTTATTTTTTTCTTTGATGATTTCAGGCAAAGCCTGATAGCTGTTAAGATAAGAAGGATTAAAAGAGGGATAAGATAAGATATTCTTATTTTTTTGAAGGCCAAAAAATTACCTTTAAACCACAGAAAAAGAGTTGCCAGGTAAAAAATTATCTGAAGGTATTTAAGGGTTTTTTTTATTCTCTGTTTGAGGGGCTCTTCTAAAAATTCCATAATTGATAAATTGTTATTCTTTGACTTTATTCTTAAACTCATAATAACTCTTTTTCAAGCTTTTTTTTATCTGCAGCATTCCTTTAAGCTCTTCTAAACTGGCTCTGAAAATATTGACTGCAGAAGTGTAGGAGGTGTGTTTTTCATTCCAATCAATGGGAATCTCAACCATTCTCAGATGATTTTTTTGGGCAATAACAATTACTTCAAGGTCCCAGGACCACCTGTTCATTTTACTTAATTTGTTAATTCTGTGGAAAGAAGAGGTTTGAAATCCCTTAAAGCCAACATCTGGATCCTTGATTCCAACCCAGGGAAATATAAGCTTGAGAAGAAGACGATGAGCTCTACTGACAAGGCTCCTTGTTAAAAATCTTTTTGTCGATGATTCCGGAAGAAACCTGGAGCCAATTACTACCTGATTTTTTTTCAAAGAATCAGCCATTTCTAATATTCTGGTTAAACTTGTGGTTTGGGGAAAATCAAGGTCAGCAAAGATTATATATTTCCCTTTGGTTGATTTGGCCGCATATTTTATAGCATATCCCCGGCCGCGATTACAAGAGTAACCTACAACTCTTACCCGGGGAAGAGATTCTTCCAAAGACTGTGCAACAGCAAGAGTATTATCAGTACTTCCGTCGTCAGACAAGATTATTTCGTATTTTTGTTTTAAGTATAATTTTAAGAATTCATTAAGATGATTTATGTTTTTTGAAAGAGTATTTTCTTTGTTGTACAGAGGTATGATGAAGTGAATCAATTTATGGTTACTGGCTCCTGTTCAAATAAAGCAAGACTGTTTTATTTTTGTTGATTTCAGCACCAATACTCCTCTGCTTTTTTTTCTTCATCGATGGATTTCCACCATTCGGCGCATTTGCTGATGCCTTCTTCAAGGGGAGTTTTAGGAACCCAGCCAAGCTCATTCTCTGCCAGCCAGTTGTGGACCCTTTTAATTTTGGGTTCGATTCGAGCTTGAGGAATATAATCAATTTTTGCCGGAAAATGCCTTATTACTTCTTGAGCAATCTCTTCGATTGTAATAGGCCCCCTGCCAGTAAGATTGTAAATTTTATTTTCTGCAATGGGCTTCAAAGCCAGAACTTGGCCTTCACATAAATCTCCGACATATAAAAACTCTCTGAATTGTTTTCCATCTCCCATGATGCTGATGATCCCGGTTTTTTCAGCCATATCCATAAAAGCTCTGACCACTAACCCTTTCCACATTCTTTCGCCATAAGGAATTCCATAGCGGAAGATAGTGTATTTAGGACCTTTGTATTCGCTTTGAAAAGAGTAACAGAGTAATTCCTGGCTGATTTTACTTGACCCATAGAGCGTATTTATTTGTTCGAGATTGAAAGAGCTTTTTTCATTCACTATATCCCCCTCCTGTGCTCCTGAAACCCATGAGCTTGAAGCCAGAAGGACTCTTTCTACATCTCCTTTTAAGGCGGCTTTAAGGACATTCAATGTTCCAATAACATTTATTTCGAAACACAGCCTTGAGTCTTCAGAAGATTTTCTGGCATTGGCCAGAGCCGCCAGGTGGAAGACAAAGTCAAAATCAGAAAAGGCATTACCCAAATCTTCTCTGGTATCTTTTTTAATCCATTCCACATCCTGGACAGGCTTCCTTAAATCAAGAACAGAAACATTAAAACCTTCATCCAGTAATTTTTGAACCAAGTGACTCCCGATAAAACCTGAGCCTCCTGTAACTAGGATCTTCACTATAGGGCCTCCTTTTTAATGATAATTTCTTTTAGGTTTTCTACAACGTAAATTGCTTCTTCATCTGTCATTCCATAGTACAGGGGCAGACAGATGTGACGGTTACAGATATCCTCTGCGACCGGAAATTTTCCTTTTAAAATTCCTTTAAAAACAGGTTGTAGATGCAAGGGTATTTCGTAGACTTCTCCAGAAAGGCTTATCCCTCTTTCTTTTAATAAAGATTTTAATTTATCCCTTCTTATTCCTCTTTTGATTAAGACTATGTATTTGTACCAGCTGCTCTCTCCTTCTGGTAAGACTGGCTTAACTTCTTCAACTTCTTCTAATAATTTTGTGTACAGATTGGCAGTCTTTTTGCGCCAGGCGATGAATTTGTCGAGATTTTTGAGATGGACAAGACCTACGGCCGCTGAAAATTCGGACATTCGCCAGTTGGACCCGAGATCTGTATGGTAACTCACCCAAGGCTCAGGCTTACCATGGTTTCTCAAGTGTTTGATTTTTTGAGCCAAATCTTCTTTATCAGTAACAACCATCCCTCCTTCGCCGCTGGTTATGACTTTAGTCGAAAAAAATGAGTAGCATCCTCCTAAGCCGAATTTACCTGCTTTCTTTTTGTTTATTTCACTCCCGTGAGCATGGGCAGCATCTTCTATCAACCAAAGACCTTGTTTGTGGCACCAGCGCCTGATTTCTTCGATTTCAGGACTTATTATTCCTCCAATATGAACAATAATTATTCCTGTTGTATTCTTAGTCATGCGCTTCTTTAGATTTTTAAGGTCGAGAGAAAATGATTCAAGATTCACATCGACTAACTTTACTTTTCCTCCAGCAAGCAAGACTGCGGTGGCTGTGGAAAAAAATGTATTGGTAGGGATGAGAACTTCTTTATTTTTAACATCCAGGATGCGCATGGAAATCTCTAAGGCACTGCTCCCAGAGCTAACTGCTACAGCATATTTGGTGCCGCAATATTTGGCAAATTCTCTTTCAAATTCTTCTACATTTTTCCCCATGACTACAAAACCCTTGTCTAAGGCTTCATCAATCCTTCGGAGAATCTCTTTCCTGTCCGCTTTAGAAAATTGTATCTTAAGGGGAGGAATTTTCATTTTTCAATTCCTTTTTTTTTAAAAAAATATAGCAAAATTGAGAACTCGACCATAATTATAACCATTATTTTTGCCTAAAACTATCTAATTTTCATAAAAAATCCTCTACTCGGTAGAAATTTTTTCATTTTATAGACAAAAGCAATAAAAACCTCTCTGATATATCTTAGAGGAGGTGCTACATGATGAGTTTTAGGGAGCAATTGATAGAGGTATCTGAAAAAATTTATGAGCCAATAGATAGAAGGGGAGAGGCGAACATAATAATCGAAAAATCCTTGATATCCAAAAAGAGTTTTTCCAGAGATTGAAGGGTGTTTGATAGAGATATAAGTATAGTAAATTTCAGAATCATCTATAGGATTTTCAAGCCATCCAGCTTTGAGGCATTTTTCCCCCAGTTCTGTTCCATGAAAGGGCATGTAGACAGTGCACATTATTCGCTCAGGTTTAATAAGTTTATTGAGGTTTATTGTATCCCAGATAGTAGAGATTTCTTCTTCAGGAAGGCCAATCATATTGAAGCTTCCGGTTTTTATTCCATATTTATGAGCAAGATTGAAAGCTTCTATAATTTTTTTATTTGGAATATTTCTTTTCAAAATTTGATTTCTAATTTTTGGGTTCCCAGCCTCGATTGCCATATTTATAAAATCACAGCCCGCTTCCCTTAAAGTTATTATTGTTTCCTCGTCGATCAGGTCAGGCCTGGTCTGACAGAGAAATGGAATATTATATTTATTTTTATATTTTGTACAAAATTCTTTCAAACGTTTCTTATTCAGAGTAAACGATTCATCAGAAAATGATAATCGTTCAGTTTTATATTTATGGATAATTTCATCGATTTCAGCAAAGACATTTTCTATGCTTCTGTAGCGGATAAAACTTCCCTTGCCTTTGTAAAGTTCCATAAGAAATTTATTCTGGCAGTAAGAGCAAGGGAAGGGACATCCTCTTGAGGATAAAAGATTTACTCCATATAGTTCTGCTTGAAGATTTGAAGGTCGAAGAATTTCTCTATCAGGAAAAGGGATGTAATCAATGTCTTTAACCAGGGGTCTTATAGGATTTCTGTATATTTTTTCATTAGATTTTACCCATAAGCCCTCAATGGAAGTGAAGTTATCTTCTTTCTCCAAGGAAGATAACAATTCAGTGATGGAATCCTCTCCTTCTCCGCGGCATATGAGATCTACACAGTCTTCCTCAATTGTTTCTTGAGGAGCGATAGTTGGATGTATTCCTCCAAAAATAACAGGGGCTTCCGGGAAAGTTTTTTTGGAGAGGCGGGCAAGAATAGTAGCTATTTTATAATTGACAGACATTACAGAAAAGCCGATAAGGTCCGGCTTGAATGTTGTGAGAGTCTCTAAGTATTTTTTCTTTATAATTCTGTATTGGTCTCCCCATAGAGGTCTTTTTCGGTATGGAGTGATTTCAAAAAGCCTGGTTTTGTGTCCGGCATTTTTTACAGCTGAAGAAATGTAAAGTATGTTCAAAGGTTGTTCTCGAACAATATAGCCTGGATAAACCAGTAATACTTTCATCAGACTCTATTCTTCAGGTATGAGACGGAATAAATTTTTTTGAATTTTAAAATCATAATTAATGTTTCAATTATGGTTAATAAGCCTAATTTAGTTTTACCCTTTTTTCTATCAATAAAAGTAATAGGAACTTCTTTTATTTTGAAATTCATAAGAAAAGCTTTGTAGAGAATTTCTTGGACAATAGATGGCCCTACAGAAATAAGGTCATCTAAATCCACTTTTTCCAAAACATTCCTTTTAAAACACCGAAAGCCAGAAGTGATATCTTTTATCGGGATATGAAGCTGATATCTGACAAAATTTATTGCAAAAAAACTGACAAATTTCCTTAAAATGCTGCGGTTAAGGTCTTTTCCTCCCTTGACGAACCTTGATCCGAGAACTATATCGTTTGTTTCACCATGTTTTAACAACAAAGGGATAAATCGAGGCTGATGGGAAAAGTCGCCATCCATTTCTATGACAAAATCCGGTTTCAACTTTAAGGCAGTTTTAAAACCATCTATTCCTGCGGCGCCTCTCCCCCTTCTTTTCATTCTAATAACTACCTGAATTCTTTTATCTCTCTCTGTCATTGCCTTAGCTATTTCTCCTGTACCATCTGGAGAATTATCATCCACAATTAAAACAGAAAGGTCAAAGTTTAAAGGTAGGTCTAAGATCTCATTAATTAATTCTTGGATGTTATCTTTTTCATTGTAAGTGGGGATTAAAACCATCACCTTTTTCTTTTTTTCTTTTTCCATGGAGACGTTAAATTATCTTTTTTATTTCTTCAAAGACTTGCCTGGCTGATATTTCTTTCATGCATTTCATGTCAAGACAATTTTGTTTATAGCAAGGAGAGCATGGTACTGCGGCAAATATTTTTGCACCTCGGCCATAAATGTCAATTTCCTGGGGACAAGTAGACCCAAAAAGAGCAATTACTTTTTTCCCTAAGGCTATAGCCAGGTGCATGGCTAAGGTATCAGAGCTGACAATTATATCCATCATGGAAATAAATCCCGCAAATTCTAACAGAGAATTGTCGCTTCCGACATTATAAATTCTATTTCTTGATTTTTTTTCAAGGTAATGGTTAATTTCCTTTTCCTTTATTCCTCCTAACAAGAACACATTAGCCCTTAATTCTGTGTTTAAATAGTCAATGAGTTTTAAAAATCTTTCCCTCGGCCACTGCTTTGTCTCGAATTTTGTTCCAGAACCTGTGTTAAGACCCACAGCTAATTTATTCTTTGAAATTTTAAACTTCTTGAAAATTTCTTTAGCTTTCTCTTTGGATTCATTTTTCAACTGGAAAACATAGGTATCCTTTTTATAGTCAATTTCAGCAATTTCGCAAATTATTTCCTGGTATGTTTTTTTATTTTGGTAAAATTTTAAATCATTATCTTGACCAAGACGATAAGAATACTCAGAAGCTTTATTAAAAATTGTTAAGTTGCCGTATTCATTCATTCCAAAACCGAATTTGCTGGGGCAATTTATTTTTGTGGCTAATGAAGTTGAACTTGCTTCTTTATCTAAAGAGATGAGAACATCAAATTTTTCTACCAGAAGCGGCAACACATTTTCTAAGTTGAAAGGCAGTATTTTATCCACATAAGGATTATTAAATAAAAGCTCTTCACTTTCTATATCTACAAGCCAGCTTATTACACTTTTTGGATATTTTCTTTTTAACCCAGGAAGAAGAGCTGTTGTCCTTAAAACATCTCCCTGGGCACGGCCTTTAATTATTAGAATTTTATTAGAAATAGGCTCAAAATGAGGGCATTCCTTGCAGGAGAGGTTAAATTTGCAGGGTTTATCACCTTTAAAATGAATGCAGTTGACTTCTGACATCAATTTAATCGAAATTTTATAATTAGTGTCTATTTATGCCATAAGTGAGAGTTAAAAACAATACTCTCCTTTCAAAAAAGGTCTCTATTAAAGAGTGGCTTTTTTTCGATTTTTATTAGAGTAATTTCTGTATTTATTATGGGGGATTCTGGCGGGAGAATTATCTTGAAATTAAATTTTAAAATGGTAGGCTAATCCCAGACCGTATTCATTTCCTCCCAGACTAATATCTACTCCATTTTCTTTTGCTTTAGCGTCGTGATATTTAAAGTATAATTTTAAGGAAAGAGAAGGAATTATTTTTGCATATATTCCTATATGAAAACTGATTCCCCAGGTTGAACCAGAAATATAGGAAATAGCAAATGTATTGGGATAGGTTTCTTTATAATTATGATAGTCAACTCCAAACCCCACAAAGGGGGAGAATATTCCGTATTGCCTCAAATAAAGAACCGCGAAAGAAATAGGCGTAATTTTTAGCTTGATTTCTTCTTCTCTGGGGATGGTCAAGCCAGTTTTTGAAATGGATTTGAAACTTAAAGATGCTCCGATGTATTCTCTCTTACTTAAAGGAATTTGGAAAGAAGTTTCTCCGCCAAAAAAGAAGGCATTTTTTCCATATGAATTTTGGAAATTTGTATCCTGGATAAAATAAAATCCACTGTTTAAACCTATGGAAATTGTCGTTTTTTCTTTGACTTCTTCTTTGCTAATTTCTTCTGGTAATATGGAGGGGATTTTTTCAACAGGTTTTTCTATCTCTTTTTTTTCAATTTCTTCCTTTTTCATTTCCACTTTGACCGGTTCTTCTTTTATTTCTATTGGTTTTTTTTCTATTTCTTCAATCTTTTCAATTTTTTCTTCTTTTACTTCTTCGAACCAAAAGATGACAGCTAATCCTTTTTCGTTTTCTTCGATTATATAGAGAGGAAGCTTTTTTTCTAAATTAAAGACAACTCTTGTTACATCAGGTTTATTTTTTGCTGTTCTTATTATTTGAACCCCGAATTCATTGACTTCTATGTAAGGATTGTTTAAGAAATTTTCAACCTGAAGCAAGTCAATAACTAATCTATTGGGGTTAAGCAGAGTGAAACTTTCGTAGTTGAAAGGTTTATTTAGTTCCAATTGAACTTCAAGTTTGTTGTCCACTCTGTTAATAGAGATGTTTTTTAATTCAAAAGAGACTTGAGTTTGAGCTATTGATAAATTTACAAAGAGAAAAAGGGTAATTAATAAACTAAAGATTGTTTTTGCTTTTCTCAACGCGACCTCCAAGTATATTAATCAAATTTTTTTTATTTTTTCTTAGAAAAAATAGAAACCTTTTATAATAAAAAAAGGTACCTTTGTCAATTGATTAATTTCGTGT
>Ga0114919_10001805_pt1 | contig 17192 bp, 18 predicted proteins | sample BlataG_FD_88682 | JGI IMG/M metagenome (GOLD analysis project Ga0114919, IMG submission 88682) | Deep subsurface microbial communities from Black Sea to uncover new lineages of life (NeLLi) - Black_00105 metaG | ecosystem: Environmental > Aquatic > Marine > Oceanic > Sediment | place: Atlantic... | reverse complement strand
CTGGACATCAATGTTCAGGTCTTTGTTTAGGCTCGTTTTTATGAAATGGTGGTAACGTGGCAGGACCGTGGATATGCTTAGTCGTTAGCTCTTTGTTCCAGGGAGGTAACAAAAAAGCCTTGGCAGCAGAACTATGTCGTGTATTTGGAGATGACCTTGATGAGTTGAGAGTAGTTTGTGACGACCAGATGGAGGCGTCAGGAGAGTATTACTCGTTTATCAAGTGCTCTAATTACCACGAACATCTGGATGATGTCATTGCGAGCCATGCTGTTGCAAGCGTGGTCTTGTCGTATGAGCAGCCCAGTTATCTGTCTGATGCTGAAGTGGATGAATTTGTTGCTTCAGTGAATGTGACTAAAGCTGCCCGGGTCTTCTGTATGGGAGATATGGTTAAGGTGACTGAAGGGGTGATGAGCGGCTTAAATGGGATAGTCGTTGACCCTGCTGCCGATGTTTGCCATGTGGCTTTTAGAATTTATACCAGAAGATTTACGGAGGAAATTTCCGTGACTTCTCTCGAATATGTTGATAATGTGTTTTTGCATATGAAGTTTCCTGTTACGGAGGATAGGCTTACTGAAAAGCGGCTTCCGGTTACAGGGATACATCCTAAAGCTAGGGAGGCCCTGATTGCCAGCCGTCGTAAGGTTCATCGGAAAAGAACAGATAGAGAACATTCAGAAAAAGGATGATGGTGGGCGCCGGTCGATGCCAACATTTACGGCTGACCAAGCGCGTTCGTTCAGGGGGATACTGAGGTTCCTGAACGATAAAGACCGTGATATCCTGTACCTCATGTTTGTGTCTAAGAAGAAACAGAAAGATGTCCTGAAAATCCTCGGACGGACACAGTCATCCCTTGCCTATGATATCAAGCGTATTCGCCGTCGTCTCAAATTTATCTTCTATTTAAACTCCGTTTTTGACATTTTTATGAATTTTATTCATAGTCAAAAGGAGTATTTCACACCGGAGGAGATGGAGATACTCACCCTGATGTTCTATACCTCCTCCTTTACCTTGACCTCAGAAATAATGGAGGTTTCACAGGTAAGAGTCCGTTATTCCTATAATAAATGCTTACGCCACATGGAGGAACTGGAGATGTGGAACGCTTATGAAATTTTTATGGTAATACGGTCAAACCTCAATACTGTTAGAAGGGTCTATAAGGGTTCCGGAGGGGGTCCTGGTCAGACTTGCCTAGTAATTTGAGTAACAATTCTTTGATATTTTCTTTGAAATAGGAGGATAGTTATGCCCAACGATGACATTTTTGATAATTTTAGCTGGCATTCCAGTATTGGAATAGACTTTAACCTGGACGGAGATAGGCGATTTGTATCAAAAATGCCTAACAATAAGCAGGCCAGAACGATGTTTGCAGATGCAGGAAATGACTTGCTCATTCATAAGACGAGCAGGTGTTTATGGCGAATAAGTGATGATAAAAAGTGTATTGAGCCTGTTTTTGGAACAGATGTCTTAACAAATGACGATGTTGCTGAGGCTATGAAGGAGGATTCATAATGGATTTGACAGATATGATGAGAGAACCGAAGCCGAGGGATGCTGCCTTAATGGACTTGTCTTGGGCGACTGAAGATAAGGGACTGGGTAGGATAAGTGAACCCAGTGTGGACGAAATAGTCAACAACTCGAAGAACCCTAACAATACCAAGCCAGAATTGGAAGTTGAATGGGGAACTGCTGGACCTGATATCAATATCGATGAACCTGCCGGTGTAGTAGAGCGGAATCTCCCAGAGGATGCCCTTGGGGATGCTTCTGACGTTATCGTATTTGCCAGAGACCTGATGAACCGCGGAAAGATGGGAAATGACCTGAGAGTAGCATTGACGACGAAGTTCGCACAAGAAAAGCTCACGAGGGCGTCTGATGGGCTGCAGGAGCTCCTAAAGCTGGAAGGTCTGATTGGTTGCGTGGCTGTGGATGGTCGTGGCTATGAGAGCTGCCAGGAGGCTCTGAAGGTAGCAGCCAATTCTCCGTACAAGGGTTTCATCAAGAGAGTTATCGGTTGTAGTTGCGGTGACCCACATATGTTGCCTGACCACCGTGAGATGAAAGCGACTGTTCCAGAGTGTTCTGGAAATGCCATTGATGACTTCTTTGCCGTAGAAACACCTGTAGAAACAGCGTTATTGGCACATTGCAGGTCTACGATGCTTCCCCTTATTGGGCAGGATATCGATGATTCTGAGCTGAGTAGCACAATGGTCGACATGATGAATGTCGTTGGGCTTCCGGAAGATGATGTCGATAAGATGTGGAAAGACAAGCATAACAACAAGTATAGCAATAACTTGGAGATGCTCCAGGAGGCTTTCCAGACATTGGGTAAAATGGCTGAGAAGAAGGTTTCGCAGGAATATACTGAGGCAGTTGATTCTTCTGAGTTCCATATCGCCAGAGCAGATAACGAGATTGAGTTTGCAGCTCCGGCAATGGCAGACCTGGATGTTGACCCGGTTGACCCAGGACTCCAGCAGGTATTCGAGCCAGATGCTCCAGCTCCAACGAACTTTGATGGAATCGGTGCTTTGGTTTCAGATGTCGGTGATGTTCCATTGGCGGGAACACCTGACTTATCAGCAATCGATGTTGAATTGACTGATGAGACTGATTTGTCCCAGTTGAATATGGCAGACCCTAAAGAGGCTCCAGCTCAAATGGTTATCGATGAGAAGCCGGCAGAGATGGAATTCAATGAGCCGGTTCTTTCCCCGATTGATATTGAGATGACTCAATTTCAGGAGGAGGAATTTGAAGGAACTGATGAGGTAGCGCTGAATCCATCACGTGTTCCTTCTGGTGAGATAGATATTGAGCTTGGTGGTGGTGAGATAGAAATATGAGTGATGCAGAGGCAGTAACACTTGAATCTCCTCCTCCGATGACGGCAGTGTCAGTGTCGAAACCGGACGGCTCTGCTCTGCCCACTCGCCAAAATGATGTGGTTAAGTATCGTGGTGAGCTGGTCGAGCAGTACCATGAGGGTGCTCCTTCCCTGGTTGCGAAGCTAAAGGCAGCCGGGAAAGAGGATTCTGAGGCTTTACTCGTTGCCCTGGTCGATGAGGTTATCAAGGAGAGTGACCATCTCCTTGGAAATGAACTGGTTGCGACGAATGAGGGAAACCTCCGGGACGCATCGGTTATCTCTGGTAAGAGGGCGGAAGTCCTGGAGAAGGCGATTAAGGCTGTCCAGGCGAAGCAGGAATTTGAGAGCAAGAGTGGTGTCGATGTAGATTCCCCGTCGATGGTTGTTATTATTAGGTTCTTCCTCGCAAAATGTGGAGATTCATTTGACCTGATGGGGGTTGGAGACGAAGTCCGTGACTTGTTCATGCGCACCATCGGTGAAGTGATGGAGGATTGGAAGAAGGAACTCAGGGAAAATTTTGAAGAACTGAGGCAGAGAGGATGAAATGTCGAACCTGTTTGCAGATATTGCGAAGGAATTTCAGTCCGGGAATAAGGATGATGTCGTGGATATCATCACATTCGTGGAGTCACCGTGGGGGCTGAATGTTACGCTGCTTCCAGTCCAGAAATTCATTCTTAAATGCTTTTACGGTATGCCATTGGATGATGGCAGTAAGAATATTACTGTACCCGATGTTACCAATGAGCATATCCTCTATGAGTTCAATGAGACTCAATTCCTAAGATGGCTGTATGAAGAAGGCCGTTGCAATGTAGACTTCACTGATGGATTGATTTTCCAAGAGCTTATCCTGGCGGTTGGTCGTCGTGGTACTAAATCCTCGATGGCTTCGTTTATATCCAATTATGAGCTCTATAAGCTGGTGAAGCGTGGGGACCCGGCTAAGTTCTATGGTTTCCCAAATGGTACTCAGGTATCTATCCTGACCGTTGCCCCGACCGATGACCAGTCCGGTATTGTTTTCGAGATGATTCAGCGTATGGCAATGCAGTGTCCGTACATGAAAGACCGAAGCCTTCACCAGACTATGACCTATTTTGATGTCCAGACGGATGCTGATAGGAAGATTCCCGGAAGACCAAAGGCTTCATTGCTGTCACTGACCGGTGGTTGTTCATCCAAATCCCTGCGTGGTCGTAATGCTATCGTTGTAATCATGGATGAGATGGCTCACTTTATTGACAATGCAGGACGATTCTCTGGTTCTGAGGTTTACAAGGCGCTGACGCCTTCTATTGCTGACTTCAGGCGTGATGGTAAGATTATCAGTATCTCGTCTCCATATGCCAAGTATGGCTGTTTCTATGACCGGTATATCCAGTCTGCTGAGGAGCAGGATATCACGCTGATGTTCAAGATGTACTCAGCGATGGTTAACCCGAATATCCCTCCGGAGATTCTCAAGGCTGCCAGGCGTCGTGACCGTGTAAGTTTCATGTGTGAGTATGGTGGTGAGTTCTCTGATTCTGTAACGGCGTGGATTGACGATGAGCATGAGTTCAGACGTTGTATCACGAATAAGCCTATGCCGACCAGGGGCGACAGGGATACCAAATACTTTATGGGTATTGACCTTGGATTTAAGAATGATGGAACAGCTATCGTTATCGTCCACAAGGACAAGAAGACCAAGCATATCGTACTGGATTATGCAAATGTGTGGTTCTCAGGGTCGTCTGATGTGTGGGAGAGGGATAAGAGTATTTACGCAGATTGTACCAAGTATGCGAAACAGGACTTACTTCGGATGGTTGATATTATACAGGAAGTGAAAGAGTTGACCCGGTGGTTTCCAATAAAGGCTGGAATCTTTGACCAGAGTAATGGATATGGATTAGCAGAGCTATTCCGCGCCAATAAGATGAAGCAGATGGAGATGAAGCAGTTTACGGATAAGCTCAACCATGAGGTGTATCAGCTTACCAAGATGATGTATGCAGAGCAATTGCTGGATATGTTTGACCATGAGACTCTTGTAAAAGAGATGCTGTCACTGGAGGCTGAGCGTAAATCCAAGAACAAGATTTTGGTAAGGGCTCCGAATCGTCCTGGGGCACATGATGATTTGTCGGATGCTTTGGCTCGGGCTGTATGGTTATGCTATACGCAGAATAAGGATAGACCGATGGCAATAGCGACCGGTGCCGGCGGTGGTGCTGTTGGAATGGGTCATCGCAGGGACATACCGGGTATTCCGAATGTCGCTCAGGAGACACAGGCAGCATTCCTGATGAGGAAGAAGAAACAGCATGGTGACCATCCAAGGGGATTAGACAGGATTAAGAAGCAACGAGGAGCATTGAGATGAACGAAGCAAGGGAACTTTTGAAGCTAGCAAGAGATATGGTTGCTGGAGTGAGTGTTGGAATAGATGGGTTTAATCCGCTGGATATGAGTGAGATACTTTTTCAGCATGTCATGGAGCCGGTAGCAAAAGCGATGGGTAGCGAATGGCATCCACAGAAAGCTGATTATGATGGTGGTACAAATCCGTCAGGGTTTACCGGAACACTTAATATCTATATCGACAATGATGAACAGATGGCAAAGGTCCTCCCGGTTCTTAAGGATGTTTCCAGAGATTTAGATAAGAAGGGCGTCAAGGTCGTTCTCAAGAAGGATAAGTCCAGGATGAATGAGGGAGATGTCATTAGGCTTATCGTGAAAGCAAACTCAGAGGCCAAGTATGAGAAGATGGGGCAGACGGAAATCCATATGACCCAGACTTCATGGAGTAGGATTCTTGAGGCAGCCGGGTTGGATGATGATTCTATGGCTGGCGACCTTCCTTTGAGGCAGATACAGAGGGCTCTTGAGAGAGCCAGTACTGACGATATGAAGCTGAACCGGTTTATTAATGTCGTGATAAATATAGCCAAAATAGGGCAAAAGCTGGGCTATAAGAGCATGAGTTGGGGATAAGATGCCAGAGCCGATGACAAAAGAAGAACAGACCAGGCGAGAGAAGAAGACTCGTTCTGTCAGGAAACTGGCTGAGGAGATTCATAAACTCCGCGCAAAGGTCTCGAAGGATTTGAAGTCAGACGACCAGAAGACTCGTATGACCGCGCTGGCTGTAGCCTTGATGGACAAGACAGCCGAGAGGGTTGGGAACGATGCTTCGGCAAAGGACGGGCATTTTGGAGTGACAGGCTGGCAGGGTAAGCATGTAGCTATCGAGGGCAACAAGATTATCTTGAAGTATGTGGGCAAGTCCGGAGTTGACCAGGACAAGAGCTTTACGGATGCGAGATTGGCGAAGATGATTAAGGAGTGCAAGTCCAGGTGCAAGAGTGGTGATTGCCTGTTGTGCACGGAAGATGGATTTAGGATTAGGGCTGACCGGGTGAACCGGTACCTCAAGGAGTTTGGCGTTACGGCTAAGGATATCAGGGGTTATGCAGCCAATTCATTGATGGTGAAGTTGCTTAAAGGCAAAGCGTCTCTGGACAAGGATGAGCGTAAGAAGAAGTTTCAGGAGGTCATCAAGGAGGTTGCGGCTCGAGTCGGACATCAGGCAGCGACATTGAGGAAGCATTACTTATTGCCAGGGCTTGAGGCTGATTATGTTGGTAAGGGCAAGGCTCCGGATGTGAAGAAGGCTTCGGTGTCACGGGTTTCAATGATAGCCAGGAGAGTGGCTTCCGGAGAATGTGTCGCGAGAAAATATATTGAGGATGTCGAGAAAGCAAATTTAGTGTATGATTGTATTGAGCAGATGATGCCGAGGGTTTTCCAGGCGTATATGGACCTTAAGGGAGTAGTTCCATGTAAGCCGACTCCGATAATGATTGGGGTTAATAATTGGGATTTGCCTGAGGGGAAGATTGGCTCATTAAAGTTTGAAGACAACGGACCTTGCTTAATGACTGTGAGTCCAGAGGCTTTTGACGATGATGGCGCTCCGTATTGGTGGGTTGTAACCCATGAGCTGATTCATTATATATTGGGCAGGATGCCTCCAGAGGCATCTCATAATGATGATTTTAATATGATTGCTGAGAAGCTGGGGATACCAGAGAAATATAGGGATTAACATGGGCGACTTATATTACACATTGAAAGATGGCGAGGAAGTACCGGTCGAGCCGGTTGGCATACTGGCTGATGAGGGATGGCTTCCAGGTACGTGGGTTAAGTATTCTACCCAGGCTCTTTCTTTCTCCGGGGCATTGGCAACGGTAGATAGGTCAGATGGGATAGGTGTTTTAGCTGGGTTCCTGAAGACTGGACCGCAGCATAATCAGCCGGTTATCCTGTTGAGTGACATGTGGACGACGGATACCAGACAGAGAGATGGTGGAAGTACGAAGGCAGATTGGTCTTGCTTTGATGCCAGTGCACGGTATGAATTAGATGAGAACTTGCAGCTTCAGAGGTTTGGGACTCGGATAGTGACTATGTTTGTGCCTCCAACGGGCTTTCATAAGTTCTATGTATTTGAGACTGAAGACCTGGCAGAGAGGACGAATCCAGGTACCGGGGCGGCTCTGACATATGTGTCAGGGGATAAGCTGTATGTGAGCGACAGAGGAAGGTTGACGAGTGAACAGGAGAGTGGGGCTCATTCGTGGACAGGCTTTTGTGTGGCAAAGTTTGGTAACGATTTAGAGGGCGACTACATAATATGTGTGGCTGCAATGGGTTAATACACATCCGAAGGAGGATGACAATATGAACGAAAATAACATGAGTGCGAAGATGGTGGCGGGAGCGAAAGCTGCCGAGGAATCCCTTGCGAGGGATGCTGCAAGACAGACTGAGGAGAAGTTGCCGGAAGGACATCCTTTAAGGCAGGCTTCAGAGAACAGGAGAGAGGGTGGCGATTTAGATGGTCTTCCTCCTGGACATCCGATGAGAAGGGCGATGGAAGAAGCTGCTGAGAGAAATCACGAGCAGCAGATGGACGCAGAGCTCGCAGAGGAAACGGATGAATCGCAGGAGAAGGCGAGAAAGGTTCGGAAGGCTAAGAAGCTGGATAAGCAGAAAGCTCAGCGTGAGAGAATAGCTCACGAGGTCGAGGTTCAAGAGGAGTGCCAACGGGCAGCGAAAGATGTCAATAAGGCAATAGATGATTCTCTTAGCACGATGAGGGAGCTTTACAAGCTGTTGGCTGAGAACGAGGATATTTTTGGACGTAATGCTTTTTGCAGTGTAAGGGCGATGAAGTTAAAGCGCCTTCTGCAAGCAGTTGAACGCGGTCTTTTTGATTGCAGAATGACGAGGGTATAACCATGGCACCAAAAAATGATGATGTAAAAAGAGTGCCGGTAACAACGGCTTCCCTCGATGCGTATAAGGGAGAGGCTTACAAGGGAGGCGTTAAGGTGCCACAGGTAACAACAGGACCCGCTGATGCAGTGAAAGCAAGAATTGCAAAAGTGGCAACTGGGGCAGCTGGCTTTGGAATGAATGGAAGCAGGTCTCGTGGCGCAGGTATGTTGGTGGACACTGTCCAGACAGCAACGGCGTACACTTCAGGCTACTGGCTTGATTCTTACCGTAGTTCCTATGCTTATGGTTTGAGTGACAGGTCTGGAACATATGATGTTCCAACTTATTTCGCTCAGATGAATGAGCAGAATGGTGGACTCCTGTACTGGCCTGTAACGCTTCGAGAGAAGTATTCTTGGTATCGCTACTGGGCAAGGACGGATGCTTATATCGGGCGTTCCTTGGAACTCCTGTCTGACCTTCCTATGTCAAAGCTCAGTTTGAATATGCCGAGCGAGAAAGGGGCACTGACAAAGGCAAAGCGTGAGGAGATACTTCGGTTCTTCACTTACCAGATGGAAGTACTTGATGCTTTCAAGCTGTGCCAGGACGCTCTTTGGGAATTGAATATGATTGGTAATGTCTACATCTTCCATGAATGGGATGACAAGAAGAAGATGTGGTCAAGGGCTGTAATGCTTCCACCAGAGGAAGTATTTGTATTCCAGTACCCGTTCTCAGACAACAGGCGTGTTGAGTATAAACCTCAGAGACTTATTGAGCTTATCAGTACTGGTGAGTTTGGGGTTAATTCTGCTTCTCAGACACCAGGGACGGAAGGACAATGTGACCGTGCCGGAATGAATCAGGAGATTGTTAATAACATCCCTGAAGAACTTGTCAAGATGGTGAAGGATGAGGGTTGTATTGTGATGGATTCAGACCCGATGACGGGTTCATTCACACACCAGCTCTCTCGCAGAAGGTCTCCGTATGAGGATTTGGGTGCTTCAGTATTAGAGCGTGTGCTTGTACCAATGCTTCAGAAAGAGCATTACAGGTATACTCAGCTTTCACTGGCGAGCAGGAATATGACACCAAAGAACCTGGTGACTGCACCTGGTCTGATGCCGGAAGAAGTGGATACACTGAGGACACAGGTTGACTTGTCTTACCTGGACCCGGAATATACCATCGTAACGAACTATGAGGTAAACTGGGAACAGATTGGTGCGGATAACAGACTCCTGGATTTAGCTGGTGAGTATGAACGTATCGAGAACCAGGTCTTTGCCGGCTTGGGAGTAACTCGGGAACTGTTGACAGGTGAAGGCGCATTTGCCGGTACTAAGATTACAGTCGAGATTCTCAATACCATGTTCCTCCTGACTCGTGAGGTCCTGAAAAGCTATATCGAGAAGAAGCTGTTTATTCCTATCTGTGAGGCTCATGGCTGGTATGAGGAAGATGCGAATGGAGTCAAAGAGTATTGGCATCCAAAGGTCGGCTTCAATCGTCTGACAATCCGTGATAACGCGGAAGTCTTTGACAGCCTGTTCCAGCTCTATCAGAAGGGTTCGCTGCCTATCGATGTTATTTATGAGCTGTTCAATCTGAACGCTGATGACATGCACGATAAGCTCAAAGAGCAGTTGTTTACGGTCAAGGATGCAAACTTCAACCGGACAGTCGAGGAGATATCGAGTGAGGTTGGACGTGTATTGGTCGAGAACACGGATGTCTCTGAGAAGGTTGCTAAGTACCTGGACTTGGAATACGCAGCTCCACCGGAAGAAGGTGGGGAAGGTGATGGCGGTGGATTCGCTGATGAGTTCAGTGACTTTGGCGGTGGCGCTGGTGCTGAAGGTGATGCTACGGTACCGGATGGCGCTTTGACTGAGGAGGATGTAGATATCCTGTCTGATGAGATAGCCCAGAAGGTTCCGGAAGATGCCTCTGAGGAGGAGATACTTACTATTGTTGATGAAATTACGAAAGACCAGGGAGCTGAGGGAAACCAAGGTACTCCTGAGAAACCTGCTGAAGGAGATAAGGAATGAGCATAGAAAATATTATTATCGCGTCGGTGATGAGTAAGGATGTATTCAGGCGGTTTGCCAAGGTTTCTCCGAAGGACAAGGAAAAGATTGTCGAGAAGGTCAAGGAGAAGGTGAATGGCAAAGGTAAGAAGAAGCCTGCCAAGAAGGAAGAAGCTCCTGCCGAGGAGATAGAGGTAACGGATGATGCTGTTGACGCGTTGAAAGAGACTCCGGCGGAGACCCCTAAAGAGGAAGCTCCGAAGGATAAGCCAGATGTGGAGAAGCCAGCAGTCGAAACTTCTATCACGGATGAGGAAGTCCCGGATGAGGAAGTTACGAATGAGACTGAAGATATCCCAGGAATGGAAGATATTGTTGGGGACTTGGTTGAGGAGGTTGAGGCGATAAAGAGTGATGGACATATTGCTCCGGAAGAAGTGTTGGGGCTTATAGACAATATGGTCCAGATGGTTCAGTCTCTCTTAACCGCTAAGCCAGGCAGGGCAAGGAAGACAGCGACAGCCCAGCGTGTCCGAGAGGAAGTAATTGCTGAGAGGATAATCCAGTAATGAGTCATAAGGTCATAGCGGATAATGTTGCCAGGTGGATGATTTCCCGTGAATTCGGGACAGAAAAGGCTTTGAGTAAATATCTCAAGGACCATCCAAGGGCAGATAAGTCCAAACATAAGGTGAAAAACCAGGGCGAGAAGCCGGGCGAGAAACCAGATGTGAAGACAGAGACCAAGGGCGAGAAAGAGGTTGATGGGGTGAAGGTCAAGTCAGAGGTCGCTGAATTGTTCGAGAAAGAGCTTCCTGACTATAACCTTAAACTCTTGGCTGGTAAGGATGGCGTATTAGATAAGGCTTCGATTGAGAATGCGAAAGATATTAAGTCGAAGTTGAAATGGCTGTCTGACCGTGTTGAGAAGGGTATCAAAGAGGCAGCTGATATTTGTGAGATGAAGCCTCCTGTATGCCGGGAGAACATGGGCATTACGCGGGACCATATGCCTCAGATTATGGATAAGTCCGTGAAAGAACTTCTGGCGTCCAAAAAAGAGGATGAACGGAAGAAAGGACAGGCTGCCGTAGATGCTGGAGCCAATCCTGATGAGGATAGGTCTGTGATGACAGTTTTGATGGATGACCTCAAGAGTGAAGGGGTTAAAATAGACAAGACGAAGGTACCAGTGGGTAACCTCCGGGCCACACAGCAGGAGATAAAGGCAGATAAGACCTATGGGATGGCAAACGCCTATCTGGAAGGTAACGAAGGATTATTGAAGGCGATGGGGAATCCTATAATTATCAGCTCGGATAATCATATACTGGATGGGCACCACCGGTATTCAGCTATGCTGACGGTAGACCCGTCATACGAGATGAATGTGATAAAAGTGGATATGCCTATGAAGAAGTTTTTGACTCGTTCCCATGAGCAATCTGGAGTGTTCCGGGCTGACATAAATGACAATATCATTGATGACAGTAAGCCGATTGATTTGGGAGATGGTCCGAAGAAGATAAAGCGTAAAAGTAAAAAGGGGGCTATGGCTGACAGGGTTGCCAGCTGGCATATCGCGAGTAGAGGTAATCAGGTTGTTCGAAAGGACAAGGACCTGATGAGCGATACTGGCGGTACCTCCAAGGGTCGTGACCGTGAACCGAGCAAGAAACCTCCAAGGGAGGACAATCGAGGTCGGTACAAAGAGAAGCGCCTGGACAAAGACCAGAAGAAGGAGCGTGAGGACGATGACCGTGAGGTGACGAAGACCAACCGTCGTCAGTCGTCAATACATCCTTTAGACCGCACAGAACAGGGCGCATGGCCTGGATTAGACCTTCCGGAGGAGAACTATCACCGTCAGGTGTATAGGGCTTTGTGGGGCATCCTGGAGAGCGAGGGACAGGTTTCAGAGAAAGACTTTGCCGGACAGGACAAGATTAAGGCTGAGTGTGAGGAGATTATCCGCAGTAAAGAGGCTGAGGGATTCATCCAGCGATGTTCTGCTGGAGGCCAGAGGCCATCGTTATGTGCTGAGTGGGTTTATGAAGATGCAATGGGCCTTACGCAGATGAGGGATTAATGGAAGATATTGCCAGAGAATTGTTGAAGGTTGCCAAGGATATGATGGCGGGTTCTGAGTTGAAGGAGGTGGAACGCCTATTGAAGGTTGTTCTGAAGGGTACTCCTTTTGCCCGGAAAACATTTGGTGTGGGTGGATACGTCCGGGATGAAGTCCTGGGGATTCCCTCAAAAGACCTGGATATTGTGGTAGAGATGCGTGATGGGGCAAAGAAGCTGACGCATTATATCTACAAGAAGTTACCTGGGCTCGTGAGCCGTCCACTTCAGATGAAGAATTATCCGATATGGGTTATAGCTTTCAAGGATGACATCGAGTACGACGGCAAGACTTACAAGACCAAGGGTGCTGATATCGAGATAGCAGATACCCAGAAGGAGTCATTCCCAGAAGAAGATTCTAGGCAGAGGGTAACTGAACCTGGTACATTGAAGGAAGATGTTGAGCGTCGGGACTTTACTGTGAATATGCTTTTGAAGGATTTGACAACCGGTGAGACGAAGGATATGACAGGTACGAGTGTCCAGGATATCAAGAAGGGACTACTCAGAGGACATCCTGGCGTGGATTTCAGTAAGATTCTCCGGGATGACCCGTTGAGGATGATGAGGCTTGTCCGGTTCCAGGCGAAGTATGGATGGAAAGTTCCACTGTCTGTGATGAGGACGGTTAAGTCAAATGCCGGCAGGATAAAGATTATCTCAGGTGAGCGTATCCGAGATGAGCTTATCAAGATAATGGATATGGGCAAGCTGGCTCAGGCTATCAGATTTATGAAGACAGTTGGTCTTCTGAAGTATGTGTTCCCAGAGATTGAGGCAATGCGTGGGGTTGAGCACGAATACAGTAAGGGTTCTCACCAGGAAGGTGATGTGTATAAACACACATTGGGAGTCCTCCGGAGTGCCAAGCCTGGTGTGATGAACCAGTTAGCTGCCTTATTGCACGATGTAGGTAAGCCGAAGTCACAGGAGACCATTGATGGGCTGATTCGTTTTATAGGCCATGAGAAGGTGTCCGGAGAGATGGCTGAAGCCATAATGCGTAGGCTGAAGTTCGAGAAGAAGGACGTGAAAGCTGTTCGCCGGTTGGTTGAAATGCACATGAGGCCACATGGATTGACTAGGGCCGAGGTGGGTCCGAAGGCTTTGAGGAAGTTTATCAGGCATATGGGTGAGGAGCTCGTGGATGCGGTCCTGGACTTGACCGAGGCTGATTCCCTGGGGAACTTGCCTCCGGATAACCAGATACCGAAGTTGAGGGAAATGATTGATGAGATACAGAAGACGCAGCCTTCAGTGTCGGCTAAGCCTCCTTTGAATGGTCGTGAGGTAATGAAGCTACTTGAATTGAACCCAGGGAAGGAAGTTGGGAGAGCCAATAAGTTCCTGGTAGACAAGATGGATGAGTATGCAGCGAATGGCGTCGAATTAACGAAGAAGGAAGCTGAGAGGCTTTTGTTGAAGGAGTTTGCGTAATGGACAAAGCGAGGATAGCTAAAATGGCAGATAAAGTTGCACAAGAAGTTGATGACGAAGCTCTGGCTAACGTTGACCAGGCTATCGATGCGATGATTGCTTCGGCACAGATAATCGATGAGAACTTGCCGAAGATAAAGACTGAGAATGTACCGCAGAAAGCAGCAGTTGATGCCGTACAGGATTTAATGGATACAGCAATAGCTCCGTACCTTGCCGATATTGCCAAGGCAATGCAGGTATTCCCGGAGTAAAAGGAGGATAGTAAGATGGCTGATAATGATAGAGTAGTAGTCGTAAGTAATGATATAGCTCCAGGACAACAGGCGCCGTCACAGGCAGCACGAACGAACTTTGTACCTGGGACAAGTGGTCCAGGTAGAGAGAACGACGCCAACTGGCCGAAAGACCATAGGATTCCGCAAGGAACTCCAGCGTTTGACGGTGAAGCAGCAGGCCCGGTTGAGATGAACAGGACCAGAGTAGTCAAACTTCATCGTAATACCGTGTGCGACCAGGAGCAACTTGCACCTACAGTTACCGGTAATAAGGTTGAATCGGTAACAACTCCTCATGTTTGTGGTACACATGAAGTTGAGGAAACTGAAACTATTGAAGACCTGGCAGAACGTGAGAGACTGGCTGGGAACGACAATATCAAGGGGGCTTAACCATGTTGGTATACAATGTGATAAAAGAGTTTGACCTGACCACTCCATGTGGACAGACGCTCTATGTCGGAGATACTGTCGGGAAGCTGGAAGGAAGTGTTCTGTCGACCGTTAACGGCATTGAGCTTGAGAGCCAAGCGTTTTACGAGTGGATTGGTAGCGCAAATAGTGCTGATAAGCTGGCGTTTACTGGGACTGTACCTGACCCTCCAAGTGGGACAGGAGTGCCGGCAACTCCGGTTGCAGCACCAGCGACACCGACATCTACTGGGACTCAAGGAACATGGGCAACTGATGGAACATATCTTTACTGGTGTGTTGCGACTGATACCTGGGTGAGATGGGTTGTCGTAACGAACTGGTAACAAGGAGAGATGACGATGAGAAGTAAAATCATATCATTGGTTGCGCTGACTATTTTGGTTGGAACAGCCATGTTTGTAAGTGCGGGTCCTATTAAGGGTCTAGTTGACATAGGTACCGGTCTGGAAGTGCCTGATGCGGATTTGAGATATGCTCCGATTGGTGGTTCTGGTCTGTCGACTAATGATAGCCCAGTTATGGCTGCCGGGACAGAGTGGACGTTTGCTCTTGCGAATGTGACCAATGATGCGACGAACGCGACGATGGTTGTGAATTGGCAGACGATGACTAATTATGTTGCCAATCTTCCCAGTACTAATCTGATTACTGTCGCTGATGTGAGTGATTTAGACATCATAAATACGAGTCAGGAAGCAATAGCGTTTGCTGCGAGTTCTACACAGGACTGGACTCATACGAGTTTAGCTTATGATACGTTTGCAATAACCAGAGGTCGCATATGGGTGGCTAATACGAATAATACTCCATTCGATGTCGTGGCAACGATGACATGGTATGTAGATTCAGACAGGCACGGCGAGGATGCGCTGTATAGAGCTGATATCGGATTAGTACAGGTTCTTGCCAGTGGAGCTTCTACTGCGCCTACAAATACCATTACGGTTGATGATGCGAGTAGTTTCTCTGTGAATGACCTTGTTGTTGTTTATGATGCTGATAGTACGGAGTATGGACGTATTGCAGTGATAAACGCCAATGACCTGACCTTCGAGGATGAGCTTCAGAATAATGTGGATGACGATGCAGGTGTGAGCAGGGTTGGTGAGTATGGTGGATTCTCGATGTGGGGTACCAATAAGACTGTCTGGGCTCGTGTAACATTCAGTTCCGGTCAGACGGTGGACTTGTCCAACTGGCTGGAGTATAAGAAATGAAAAAGTTAATAGCTACAATCTGTTTGCTGTTAATAGCGGTTTCAGCTTTTGGGCAATCAAGGGTGTGGCCTAATGCTCTGGATACTGCTAACGACCTATTTGATATAGGTGGTGGTACTCCGTTTGGTAGTATTGGTTATGCTGGCGGTGGTACTGCTACTGCTAATATGTGGGACAATAATACCTCAACAGAAGCGGAGGGTGCGCCAATAGGTACAGAAGGACTTGTAGGTCTACATAGTCTACCTAAACGTTATGTGGTTACAGGTTTCACAATAACATTGGATGATGGGTCTGTTCAGCGTAACTGGACGAACTGGGTGTTTGAAGCATCGAATGATACTACAGATGGGACAAACGGCACTTGGGATGTCATACAGTCATTCAGTACACCCATACTTGTCTGGGCAGATTTCAGAATCTATAAGTGGAGGTCCGACACGTATAACCCTGACTTCACTGCTACTGATGCTTACAATTCATTCAGGTGGCGTGTGACTAATCCTCTAGGCGGGGTGGACCAGGTACCACATTGTAGCGAGGTAGAGTTGTTCGGATATGAGACTCAGGTGGGGAGTATTCCGTATGATGTAGTGATTGGAGGTAAGAGGGTCATTATCGGAGGTAAGAAGCTGGTCAAAACTGTGGCAGGGCAGGTGACTAATCTGGTAGACAATAGTGACTGGTGGACTCCGGAGGAGATGGGGACTAATGTTATAGGATGGTGGGATGCGAGTGATATATCTTCTTTGACGTTGGTGGGGTCTCAGATTTATCAGGTTGATGATAAGAGCGTGTATAGCAATCATTTGGAGCAGACTTTCAATCCTGCTAGGACTCCTTCTGTTTGGAAGCGTTCTATAGGTGACTTGAATGCGATGGAGTTTACTGCTGCTACTCTGGGCTTTATGTATGTGTTGAATTTACAAGTGCCTTCTGATGGGGATTTCGCAGTTTTTCAGGTTTCAAATGTTGACTATATTTTAAATCAGGCTGCTTCGCTGTATTCAATGAATTCCCAGCCTCACCCTTTAGGTGCGGATTGGCAGTATGCTGCGGGTCTTGTGGGGTCTGGATATCAACCAAACTGGTATGGCAGGTTGGTGATGACTGGTCTTGGTGCGACTAGTCCTTTGGATTACTCTGCGACAAATAGGACTACTGATTCAGTTCATGCTTCGGTATTTGATTTCTCAGGGAATTCGATAAGGGGATACTGGGATGCTACGGTTCAGGCGAGCACGACTTATGGAACTAAGGTTAATGCTGACCAGAATTTCAAGACACATGCGAATAGGATACCTTATACGAGCACTCCGAATACAGTTGATGGTTATACGACTGAGATAGTCATTGTACGTGATGTGTCGTCTAATACGATAGACAAGGTGCATGGGTATCTCCACTGGAAGTATGGCTTGGAGGGTAGACTCCCTGCTGATAACCCATACAAGAACGAAAGGCCTTTAAAATG